>JAEEGK010001079.1_pt1 | contig 68081 bp, 57 predicted proteins | sample 8958771 | NCBI WGS metagenome assembly JAEEGK01 (sample SAMN16246547, study PRJNA631951) | gut metagenome | biome: gut microbiome; feature: rumen; material: SC-attached | host: Bos | place: Iran: Karaj | collected 2018-10
GTCGGCAGGAAGAAGATAGGGGGTAAACTGGATACGACTATACTTCGAGTCGATCAACTGTGAAAGGGTCTTGATGGCCAATGTCTTAGCCAGACCAGGCACACCTTCCAACAGGATATGTCCATCACTCAACAAACCTATCAGCAGTGAGTCAACCAGATGCTTCTGACCTACGATAACGCGGTCCATTCCGCTAACAAGATTTGTTACAAATGCGCTTTGTTGTTCAATCCGGATATTTAGCTCTCGGATATCAATAGCTTCTGCCATAATATTTATATCTTTAATTTTTTTCTAAAATTTGACTGCAAAAATACTTTTTTTATAGCACTTAGCCACTATTTGTCTGTCTAAATAATATTAAAAAAGTTTCCCAAAACCTAAGTTTTAAGAAACTTTTTCATTATTTGCAGTTTTAGTTGGCTGTTGCGGCCTTCTTTTTCTTCTTCCACTCCAGTTTTGGAATCTTAATTTCTTGTCCTACTTTGAGTGGAGTCGATGCTTTGATGTTGTTATAAACCTCGAGATAGCACTCCATATCAGGACCAAGAACACGGCGTGAAATCTTTACAAGATCATCACCTTCTTTTGCCTTAACCACCTTGTCGGTTCCTACGATACGATAAGCTCCGAGTCTAACTCTTACGTCCATCGCGTCGTACTTGTTTGATGCTGCTTTGGCGTCGGCTTCTGCCTTGGCCTTGGCATCTGCGGCTGCCTTAGCTTTGGCAGCGGCATCAGCTTTTGCCTTTTCTTCGGCTGCGGCTTTGGCCTTGGCATCTGCCTCTGCTTTGGCTTTTGCATCAGCCTCGTTTGGCTCAGCGGTTTCGGCTGCAGGCTCCTCAGCTACTGGCTCTTCTACCTTTGGCTCTGGGGCAGCAGCCTTTTCTACATCTGCCTTCTGTACATTTATTACTGTACCTTCTTCGGCTGGTGACATCAGGGTTTCGTATGGATAGTAGCTACCCAGGAAGTATCCTCCGCCCACACCTACTATCAGAGCAAGCAATGCCAGGAGCCACATGCCGCCCGACTTTCTTTCGCGGGTTGGCTTTGTATCAAACTCAGGCTCGTCTTCATCTTCCTCTGGTTCGTATTCAGGTTCGGACTCAGCGATTGGCTCCTCACGTACTGGAGCCACAGTCTCCTCCTTCACCTCGCCGAATGCTGCTGCCAGTTCCTCGTCGGCAGTCATCTTTCTGGGCTCTGGAGTGTATACAGGCTCTTGGGCCACAATTGGCTCTGGCTCAGGCACATACGCAGGCTCGGGTTCTACGATTGGCTCGTCCATCAACATCTCCTCAGTAATCTTTGTTTCGTCAGAAAGCTGAGTAATGACTGGCTTAACAGGCTCTGGCTCAGGAGTGTAGACGGGCTCAGGAGCCACAATTGGCTCGGGCTCAGGCACATACGTTGGCTCTGGCGCAGGAGTGTATACTGGCTCGGGAGCTACGATTGTTTCGGGCTCGGGAGTATACACTGGCGTTGGTTCAGGAATCTGAACAGGCTCTGGCTGTACGATTGGAGCGGGTTCGGGCGCAGGGGCTGGAGCAGGCTTCTTAATTGTCTGGAACTGACTCAGAATCGACTGCAGATCATTGGCTACAGGCTTTGGAGTCTCACGAACAGGCTCGGGCTTAACAATTGGTTCGGGCTCAGGAACATACGAAGGCTCAGGCTGTACGAAAGGCTCTGGCTCAGGCTCTGCAATTACCTCGGGGCGAACGGTAATCTCCGGCTCAAGTTCAGGCTCAGCCATTGGCTCTGGGGCCATTGGCTGTTCTGGCTGAGCAACATAAGGTTCGATTACCCATTCTGGGATATCTTCGTCTGATATTTCCTCTATCACTTTTGGTCCCGGCTTTGCCATTGCTGCCTCCATCTCGGGCTCCAGTTTTATATCGAGCTCTGACTCAATCTCAGGCTCAACTGCAGCCTCGGGACGAACAGTTGTCTCAGGACGGATCGTAATCTCAGGCTCGATTTCGGGTTCAGGCTCCACAATTGGCTCCGGTTCGGGCGCAATCACAGGTTCAGGCGCAACCACAGGCTCAGGCTCGGGCATCGGCTCTGGCTCGGGCATCGGCTCCGGTCTGTAAGTTGTTTCGGGGCGGATTGTCATTCCGAGATACTTCTCCTCCTCGAGTTCATCATCTATATCGTCGTCGAAATCATCTTCCAGCTCATCCTCAGGCTCGTCTTCTGATTCATCATCAAGATCAGCAACTGGTGCTGCAACAGGAGCAGGAGCAACTGCTGGCTCCTCTTCTACGAATCCGAAATCTACCAGCGGCATTGATGAGTGCTCATCTTCTGCCACAGGTTCAGGCTCAGGAGTTGCCTCAGGGCGAACAGTAATCTCGGGCTCTGGCTCAACCATTGGTGCAGCCTCCGGACGGACAGTGATCTCAGGCTCAACTACTGGCTCGGGCTCAACAATTGGTTCGGGCTCTACGATTGGCTCTGAATCCACCTCCACCTCGGGCTCATCGGTTGATGTTGTAGGTACATCTTCAAAGTCTACTCCATCGTTCAGCACCACGGTCTCAAACTGCGAGAATGGCTTGTTTACCAGCTCCTTAAGCAGTGCATCGGGGGCGTAGGTTATCTTGCCGTGACCCTCTATCAGCACTCGCTCGCCGGTATTTACGTTCACGCTTTCGCGATCCTCTACATCTATAATCTTGAATGTACCCAGACCCTTTACCTTTACCAGTTTGTCGGTCTCCAGGCGCTGCTGTACTATATCAAACATAGCGCTGACAAACAGACTTGCGTCGCGCTTGTTCATGCGCTTCTTCTCAATCAGCACATTGGCCAGCTCTTGTATCGAAATCTTTCCCATCACTCGGCTCCTCCATTCTTTATGCGTTCTTTCCAACTTACATTAGGCTTGAATGTCAGCACTAGTTTTGGTGGTACCAGCATACGCTGTCCGGTTGATGGATTGACCATGATTCGCTCCATCTTCTTTTTCACCTCGAACGTACCGAAAGTAGGTATCAACACTGAGTCATCATCCTGAAAATGATCACCCATTGCGTCAACAACACAATTCACAAACTGCTGGGTCTCGTCGGCCGAATAACCCGTGCGCTGTGCCAATTCTGTGATAAAGTCTTTATTGTTCATATGTTTTAATGATTGTGGTTCCGTAAATATCAAATTCTTCCGAATCCGCTATCTTCACGTCGTAGAAGTTGCCAACGGTGAGTTCTGCCTCAATCGCTGGGATAAGCACCTCTGGATCTACCTCGGGCGAACAGTATTCTGTTCGGCCGATATAGTAGTCACCCTCCTGGCGGTCGATGATGACCTTGAGCACCTTGCCCACCTTTTCGGCTTCCAGTTCGGTACTGATGTTCTGCTGTATGCGCATTATCTTGTCCAGTCGGGCCTGCTTCACATCCTCGGGCACATCGTCCTCAAAATTGTCGGCCGAATATGTGCCTTCTTCCTCAGAATAAGCAAAGGCGCCCATACGCTCAAAGCGGGCCCACTTTACAAATTCCTTCAGCTCCTCGAAGTCCTGATCGGTCTCGCCGGGGAATCCCACCATCAGTGTGGTGCGGATGTGTATGCCGGGCACTTCTTCACGCATGCGACGAACCAGCTCGTATGTCTCCTCCTTAGTGACATGGCGGCGCATACGGGTCAGCATATTGTCCGATACATGCTGCAGGGCTATGTCGAGATACTTACATACGTTCTGTTTTTCGCGGATCACTCGCAGCAAGTCCCATGGGAAGTGTGTGGGATATGCGTAATGCAATCGGATCCACTCCACACCGGGGATGTCGGCCATCTGCTCGATAAGCTCGGCTATGTGCTGCTTGCCGTCCAGGTCGACACCATAGTAGGTCAGCTCCTGGGCGATGACATTAAACTCCTTGGTGCCCTGACTTACCAGATAGCGCACCTCGTCAAGAATCTCCTGCATGGGGCGACTCTGATGCTTGCCCGTAATAAGCGGGATGGCGCAGTAGGCACAGTGGCGATCGCAGCCCTCGCTTATCTTGATATATGCATAGTGACGCGGAGTGGTGATATGGCGCTTGCCCTCGCAGACAGCAAAATCCTCACCCTTCAGGTCCTTCAACAGTTTCTTGTAGTTAAACTTGCCGTACCATCCGTCCACCTCGGGTATCTCGCGCTCCAGGTCGGCCAGATAACGCTCTGACAGACAACCCATTACAAACAGCTTCTCGATACGTCCCTCGGTCTTGGCCTGGGCAAATTCCAGTATGGTATTGATGCTCTCCTCCTTGGCGTCGTTGATGAATCCGCAGGTGTTCACCACCACGATTTCGCCCTGAGGGTCGTCGCTATCGTGAGTGCACTTATAGCCATTAGCCTCCATCAGTCCCATCAGAGTCTCGCTGTCCACAAGATTCTTAGAGCATCCCAGTGAAATTATGTCTATTGTCTTCGCCATTTAATGTTTAATTAATGTCAAACAGCGAATCTACAAACTGACGCTTATTAAACAACTGCAGGTCCTGCATACCCTCGCCCAGTCCGATGTACTTTACGGGCACCTTAAGCTGGTCTGATATACCGATTACCACACCACCCTTGGCAGTACCATCGAGTTTGGTGATGGCCAGCGATGTGATCTGAGTTACGGCAGCAAACTGCTTGGCCTGCTCGAATGCGTTCTGTCCGGTAGAACCGTCGAGTACCAGCATCACCTCGTCGGGAGCCTCGGGCAGCACCTTCTTCATCACGTCCTTGATCTTCTTCAACTCGTTCATCAAGCCAACTTTGTTGTGCAGGCGCCCTGCCGTATCAATCAGCACGACGTCGGCATTATTGGCCTTCGCACTCTGCAGGGTGTCGAAAGCCACCGAGGCAGGGTCGGAGCCCATCTGCTGCTTCACCACGGGCACGCCTACGCGCTCGCCCCAGATGCAAAGCTGCTCTACGGCTGCTGCGCGGAATGTGTCGGCAGCACCCAGATATACCTTCTTGCCTGCCTGCTTGAATTGCCAGGCGAGCTTGCCGATGGTCGTGGTCTTGCCCACGCCGTTCACGCCCACCACGAGAATCACGTAGGGCTTATGGTCGCTGGGCAGATCCCAGTTGTCGTTATCCTCCGAATTGTTCTCTGCCAGCAAATCTGCGATTTCATCGCGCAGGATGCCATTCAGCTCCGAGGTGCTGACATACTTGTCGCGCGCCACGCGCTCCTCGATGCGCCCGATGATCTTCAGCGTCGTGTCGACGCCCACATCACTCGTGATAAGCACTTCCTCCAGGTTGTCGAGCACGTCGTCGTCAACCTTCGACTTACCAGCTACCGCACGGGCCAGTTTACTGAAAACGCTGGTCTTGGTTTTCTCCAAGCCCTTGTCGAGCGTTTCCTTCTTATCCTTATTAAAAAATCCGAAAATTCCCATAATGCTTTCAATTACGCGTGCAAAGATAATAATTTTCGATGAAACCGCAAAAAAAGAGGTTGCAATTTAACTTGCAACCCCTCATTTTTATGTAAAATTAAAATAAATCTTACTTAGTTCTTGAAGAAGTCTTTAACAGCCTCGTTGGGAACCATCTGCTCGTCGAAGATGTAAGCACCCGTCTTAGGGCTCTTCACCATCTTGATAACCTTTGTGTAAGCGCGACCATCCTTTGAGCCTTCGTGGAGGGTAGCGACGGTTTTCTTTGCCATACTTCAGTCGTATTATTTAATTTCCTTGTGAAGAGTCATCTTCTTCAGGATGGGGTTATACTTCATCAGTTCCATACGCTCAGGCGTATTCTTGCGGTTCTTTGTAGTCACGTAACGGCTTGTACCAGGCATGCCACTGTTCTTGTGCTCAGTGCACTCTAGGATCACCTGAACGCGATTACCTTTTGCTTTCTTACTTGCCATCTCTTAATCTCCTATCACTTTAATATCCTTCCAGTCCACATAACCCTTGGCAACAGCCTGCTTCAGGGCAGCGTCCAGACCTACCTTGTTAATCATGCGAAGACCAGCTGCGCTAATCTTCAACTGAATCCAGCAACCTTCCTCTACATAGTAGAATTTCTTGCTGAAGAGGTTTACGTCAAAGCTTCTCTTTGTATGGTGCTTTGAGTGAGACACATTGCAACCTATCTGTGCCTTCTTTCCTGTAATTTGACAAATCTTAGACATTTCTATCTACTTTTTACTTGTGATTTACACTTACTTATTCCAAACAGGGTGCAAAGGTACGCATTTTAATTGAAATTCAATGATTTGCGTAAAACTAAAGACTAAGAATTAGCATTTTTTAACCTTCACGTACGGGACGGGGCTCATTTTCTTCCTTCAAGAAGTTCAAAAACAAGTCCATAACCGTATTGGTTGCAATGGCCAGATTGATGTCGCGACCATGATCTTCTTCCACCTTCAGAGTCACAACCCTATCCAGACTACCGCATGCCAGCCATATAGTACCAACAGGGATATCTTTCGTACCACCGGTAGGACCTGCAAAGCCCGTTGCAGCAATGGCGTAATTTGTATTCAGAGCCTTGCATGCCCCTTTCACCATAGCTATCGCAACTTCCTCACACACAGCGGTTTTCTCTTCCAACAGCAGATGATCAACACCCAACAAACTCTCCTTGATTTCGTCTACATACGAGACGATACCACCCTTGAAATACTTCGAGGCACCAGGCACGGAGATAATTGCCTCGGCAATACGGCCGCCAGTACAACTTTCTGCAGTACCGACTGTCTTTTCAGTATCCCAAAGAATCTCACTGATTTCCCTACTCGTTATCTTACTTTCAAAATCCATATCTAGTTATTTAAATGTTACCTTTGAAAAAGCCGGAGCGTCAATAGCACAGAACTCCCCGTCCAAATACTTATAATGCCCCACAATGCCAATCATAGCTGCATTGTCGGTGGTATAGCTGAACTTCGGAATATAAATGGTCCATCCATAGCGCTTTTCTGCGTCATAGAAAGCATTACGAAGTCCGTTGTTAGCACTCACACCTCCAGCAACAGCCACATGCTTGATACCCGTCTGCTTGACGGCTTTCTTCAGTTTCTTCATCAGAATGTCCACTATCGTCCACTCCAACGAGGCAGCAATATCCTCCTTGTGATGTTCGATAAAGTCTGGATCATCTTTCACCCATTTCTGCATAGAATAGAGAAATGACGTCTTCAATCCGGAAAAGCTATAGTCGAGATTGGGAATATTAGGCTCAGCAAACTGATAAGCTTTCGGATTACCCTGACGCGCCAGACGGTCTATAATCGGGCCTCCAGGATATCCCAGCCCCATCACTTTCGAGCATTTATCGATAGCCTCGCCAGCTGCGTCATCAATCGTCTGTCCCAAAACCTCCATATCATTATAGGCATTCACTTTCACTATCTGTGAATTACCTCCGCTTACCAACAGACACAGGAACGGTAACGGCGGTTGATGCATGTCGTCTTCCGATTCCTTGATAAAGTGCGCCATCACGTGCCCCTGCAGATGATTTACGTCAATCAGAGGAATTCCCAGCGATCTGGCAAAGCCCTTTGCGAAACTAACACCCACCAACAGTGAGCCCATTAGTCCAGGACCACGTGTGAAAGCAACAGCCGTCAGTTGTTCTTTCGTAATGCCAGCCTTCTTGATGGCCTGGTCCACCACAGGCACCACATTCTGCTGGTGCGCCCGCGATGCCAGTTCGGGTACAACGCCGCCATAGGCCTCATGCACAGCCTGAGAAGCCGTGACGTTCGACAACAGCACACCATTCTTCAGAACAGCAGCCGACGTATCGTCGCAACTCGACTCTATACCTAATATATATATATCAGACATTTTACCTCTTCACCTTTTTAATACGTCAATATCTCTACGCCATGTTCTGTCATCACCAGCGTGTGCTCCCATTGAGCGCTCGGTTTCTCGTCTTCAGTGATAACCTCCCATCCATACGGATCGTCAGCGTCGATAAACACTCTCCAAGTACCCATATTGATCATCGGCTCAATGGTAAACACCATACCAGGCACAAGCAGCATACCCGTACCACGATGACCATAATGGTTCACATCGGGCTCCTCATGGAATTTCAGTCCGACCCCATGACCAGCCAGATCTCTCACAATACCATAACCGTATTTCTTACAGTGTTTCTCTATCGCATGACCAATATCGCCTACAAACCCATACGGCTTAGCGGCCTCCATACCTATCTCCAGGCACTCTTTTGCCACACGAACCAGCTGTTCCTTCTCTGGTGTCGTCTTGCCGATAATAAACATACGGCTGGCATCAGCATAATAGCCGTCGAGAATCGTCGTAAAGTCAACATTGATGATATCACCCTCTTCAAGCACATCTTCTTCCTTAGGGATACCATGACACACCACCTCGTTGATCGAAGTGCATACCGACATCGGGAATCCTTCATAGTTCAGACAGGCGGGAACTGCTCCGTGTTCTTCGCAGTATGTTCTGCATATCTGGTCAATCTCCAGTGTCGACATGCCAGCATGAATCTGCTTGGCCACTTCATCGAGCACCCCTGTATTAATGACACCCGCCTTACGGATGCCCTCTATCTGTTCAGGAGTCTTTATCAGGTCGCGAGTCGGCACCAACTTACCTTTATTCTCCCAATACATAATGGTCTTGTCCATCTCCGTGGGTTCCTGTCCCGACAGACAATGCCATCTTCTTTTCTTACTAAACGCGTTCATTTACTTTAAAATATATATACCAAAGCAGCGGACTCCTTTCGAAATCCGCTGCAAAGTTACGATTAATCAAGCTAAAAACCAAATTTATTTTGCATTTCTTATAATTCTCTTGGGCTTCTCAACCGTCGTTGTGCTGTCAACTCCTACTCCGCGAGTGCGGCTCCAGTAGTAATCATAATCCCAACTGTCGTAACCCCAGCGATAGTTGTCATAGTACGGACGACTTACGTTGTAGAGCTCAAAGTCTACGTTCGTGCCGTTATCGTAGATATAACCACTGAAGCGGTCTGCGTTCAGACGGTAGTCACGTATTTCCATTGAGGTTCCCTCTTCTACGAAGTAAATATAGATGGTCCCGAAGTCAACGCGCCAGTCGATATGATTAGCCACATAGTCCCAAGGGGCTTTGCTATAATAGTCAACCCAATAGCCAGAACCGCTAGAATAAGTACGTGGATCCTTCAAGAATGTAATCTCTGAATAGGTAGCGTCGTAATATCTGCCATCCCACTCTGAAGAGATATACATATTTCCCTTCCAAGTACCCTCAAGGGTGTAAGCGATAGCCTCGTCCTCTTCGCAAGAGGTCAGCGACATTGTCATAAGTCCCATCATCGCCATCATCAGCATTGTGTACATCTTCTTCATAACTTTACCCTTTCCTATCTTTAAGTTAAACTTCATGTTGTTTTTTATTTATTATTTCTGCTGCAAAGGTAAGGCTATCCCGAATATTCTGCAAGTGAAAAATCCTAAACAATGATGGGGATTTCCCTAAACGTGTTGGAGAAATCCCCATCCATTGTTCGTCAATCGTAAGGAAACTATGGGTTTCATTACGACAAACCTAGAGTTTCATTACGACAAACTTAGGGTTTCATTACGACAAACTTAAGGTCTTTTCAGATTATAGGAAAAGCCGCCCTGCAACAACAGAGCGGCTTAACTTTTGCTGACATATAGTCTCTTTTATTTCTTTTCCTCTACAGGTACTTTGTATTTGTCGCCTGTCAGCTTGAGAAGTTCCTTGGCATAGGACTCTGGGTAGCCAGGACGCTTCACACGGGCACCGTTGCCATAGGGCGAACGCTCGAAGGTGCCGTTCTTATCGGTGGGTTTCACGGCCATGTCGTTGTACTTCACAATCAGGAAGAAAGCCAACTGGCGCCAACGACTGATCATCTCGTCACCTTTCTGACAGCTATAGTCTGTGAGCAGTTTGATACGCTCATCGGCAGTAGCGAGAGCCTTGGCCTTAGCTTCAATCTCGGGCTGAAGACGGTCGTATGAGGCATCGAGCGAGTCGCGAACCTCCTTCAGCGACGGGAACATCATGGAGTAACGAGGATAGATCATGTTACTAACCCAGTTGCACACCCAGAAAGCATTATCGATAGAGAATGTCACATCGTCGGCTCCTTCACCAGAGAAACATTTAGGCACTGTGGTGATACATGAATACATAGGCGTATAGGCTACCATGTTACCATCGTCGTTGCCAAACCAGAAGCAGCCACCGATCTCACGGGGCAACCATGAACGCATCTGAGAGATGAACGACCAGGCGGTCTGCTGGGTAGAGATGGGGCGTTCGTTGAAAACCTCAACGCCATCTACCTTATAAGAAAGAGGTGACGGACGGTAAGGCATCTCATAGATACCACCACCGATGTTGGTGTCGAGTGCAAACGGAGTGCCCTCATAGTGGTCGCGCATAGCATCGCGCAGATCCTGCATACCAACTTTCTTGTTAGGGATGATCCAGAGGGGCATCTCTTTTGCACCCTTCTCGATACCGGCGGCATAAGGCACGTAGGCAGAGAAATCGTCGCTGAAACGATTGAAGAAACTCCATACGCGAGCCTCGCAGTAACGACGGCCAGAGAAATCGGGTTCGGCATAGGCTGCGTTATAGCTGAAGTCGGCATCCTTGCCATCGAACCAGCCCATGGTACGGGCGTAACTTACCACATTATCAGAGCATACCATCAGGTTGGGCACAGCCTTCTTACCATTCACAGGATATTTTTTCTGAAGATCCTTTATCTTGACCTGTACGTAACGGCCATCGAGAAATCTCGTGATACGGCTCTGGTTGGCATGAGCTGCGATAGCATCGTCTGGAATACGGACAGCCACCCACACGGTACGTTCCTTTGACTTCTCACGGTCAGGACCGCAGCCCATCATCTCGAGCATCCATGCCTCGTCCTTATCGGCTACAGAGAAGGTCTCACCCTCGGAGTAATATCCGTACTGCTCTACCAGCGATGTCATGATCTGAAGAGCCTCACGAGCTGTCTTAGCACGCTGCAGGGTAATATAGATGAGTGATCCATAGTCGACGATACCTGTTGAGTCGGCCATCTCATGACGCCCGCCAAAAGTAGTCTCACCAATCGTTACCTGCCACTCGTTGGAGTTGCCTATCACATTCCATGTCTCAGGCGCTTCTGCTATCTCGCCCAAATATTTATTGGTGTCCCACTCATACACCTTACGCATGTCACCTGCCTGATGCTTGGCGGCAGTATAGTGATAAAGTGGCATAAAAGCGCCATAGGAGTCGGCATTATAGGTTACAAACACTGAACCGTCAACACTGGCTTTCTTACCTACGATAAAATTAGTACAAGCAGCTGCACCGGCGCTCACCAGCACCAGGCCTGCCATCAGTAAAATCTTCTTCATATTTATGTTCAACAAGCTTTAAATGACATATCAAGACCCTTCACAGAGTGTGTCAGGGCTCCAACAGAGATAAAGTCGACACCCTGCTCAGCATAATCGCGGATGGTGTCGAAGGTAATACCACCACTCGACTCGGTCTCATAACGACCATTGATGATATCGACGGCTTTCTTCGTATCAGGTACACTGAAGTTGTCGAGCATGATACGGTCGACGCCACCATGATCGAGCACCTGCTGCAGCTCGTCGAACGAACGCACCTCAATCTCAATTTTCAGATCGAGCCCTTTTTCCTTAAGATACTGATGACAGCGGTCAATAGCATTGACGATTCCCCCAGCGAAGTCGACATGGTTATCTTTGAGCAGAATCATATCGAAGAGTCCGATACGGTGATTACAACCACCACCGATCTTCACAGCCTGCTTCTCAAGCATACGCATGCCTGGCGTTGTCTTACGGGTGTCGAGCACACGGGTCTTAGTGCCCTTCAGATGCTGCACATACTTATCAGTCATCGTGGCGATGCCACTCATGCGCTGCATGATGTTGAGCATGAGTCGCTCTGTCTGGAGCAATGAGCGGACCTTACCGGTCACAATCATAGCGATGTCGCCTTTCTTCACACGTGTGCCATCTTGCATCAATACCTCAACCTTCATCTCGGGGTCAAAGCGACGGAACACTTCCTTAGCAATTTCTACGCCCGCCAGAATACCATCCTCCTTGATGAGCAGGTGACTCTTGCCCATCGCGTCTTCCGGAATACAGCAGAGCGTGGTATGGTCGCCATCACCGATATCTTCAGCAAATGACAGATCAATCAGTCTGTCTACCAATTCTTCTACACTTAACATATATTCTTATTTATTTTAGAAATACAATCCAAATCCGAGGCGGATACCGAAACCTGAATTATCGCTATTATCTGTACTGTACTCATAATACACTTCAGGTTCAAGCGTCAGTTTGCCTGTAAGGAAATAAGCATAACCCACATTCAGTTCAGGACGGAAGTCGTTCCAGTCGTCCCAGTGAAGATAGTTACCTGAAACACCAGCATAAATGCCACAACTCTCAAAATAATAACGAAGGCCTGCTCCTATTTTAAAGAAACTGGGCACATCAGTCTGAGCCTGCCAACCCAGCTGACCTGTTACCATCCAGTCGTCAATGAACAGATAACCGGCCTTTGCCTGCAAGTCGAACGTCCAGTCTGTATACTTGTGCCAGCTGAGGTCGAAGCCTGATACAGAAGCACCAACATACCACTTGTCCTGAGAGAACACATTCTTATTATCGTTCAGATACTGTGCATTAGCACTTATTGCCATCATGAGGCCGACGGCCGCCATCATTAGTTTTCTCATATACATTTAATATTACTTAGTTAATATTATTAGTTGTTTCCTTTCTATACCATAGACAAAACCACACAAGTGCAATTACCAGACAAGCGGCACCTATCGTATAAGCCACATTGGCTGGCAAGCCAAACGCCTGCTTCGAGATGAAAAGATAGGTTGAGCACACGGTGGTCATGAAGAGTGCGGGAATCAGTGTAATCCAGTAGGGTTTCTTGTGGCGCACCAGATAGACGGTAATGGTCCAAAGCGTGAATACGCTGAGCGTCTGGTTGCTCCATCCGAAGTATTGCCAGATGGTATTGAAACCGTCAGGATTCTCAATCTGCCATACTAGCATGGCGATAGAGGCAGCGAACATGGGCACACAGATATACAGACGCTTCGGGATGGGACGCTGATCGAGTTTCAACCACTCAGCCACGATGAGTCGACCAGAACGGAAAGCCGTATCACCCGACGTGATGGGCGCTGCCACAACACCAAGCATGGCCAGCACAGCACCTGCCACGCCCAGCCAGTCGTTGCACACCAGATTCACCACAGCAGGAGCAGATGTATGGAAACCTGCCGTAGCGCTTTCTATCAGCTGGTAGCCGGGAGCAGGCTCTCCATAGAAGAACCAGGCAGCTACCGTAGCCCAGATAAGGGCTACCACGCCCTCAGTAATCATCGCACCATAGAAAATAGGCCGACCCATTTTCTCACTTTTCACGCAACGAGCCATCAGCGGACTCTGCGTGCCATGGAAACCGGATATGGCACCACAGGCAATGGTGATGAAGAGAGCTGGGAATATGTTATCTTTCCATGTCTCGGGCTCTGTAACCGCTCCCATATTATAGAAGTTATTCCAGATCTCAGGCAATGTTGGCCAATGCAAGAACAGCCATATCATCAGCGCACCAGCCATGAACAGCAGGGAGAAGGCGAAAAGCGGATAGACCTTGCCGATAATCTTATCAATGGGCAACATTGTTGCGATGATGTAATAACCGAAAATAATGATAATCCACATCATCGTATCGCCACCGATACTATGCAGGATCTCTGCCGGTGAATAGACAAACACGGTGCCAACCATCACAAGCAGCAGTACGGTGAACACCAGCATCAGGTTCTTCGTGGTCTTACCCAGATACTGGCCAATCATCTCGGGCAGGCCTGCGCCACCATGACGCATCGACAACATACCTGAGAAATAGTCGTGCATAGCACCTGCGAAGATGCAGCCAAAGACGATCCACAGATAGGCCACAGGACCGAACTTGGCACCCATGATGGCACCGAAGATCGGGCCAGTACCCGCGATATTCAGGAATTGGATCATGAAGATCTTCCAATTAGGCAGCACAATAAAGTCTACACCGTCGGCCTTTGTCAAGGCAGGTGTAGCACGATTGTCAGGACCAAACACATGCTCAACAAAGCGCCCATACAGCAGATAACCCAATACAAGAGCCAAAAGACTCAGCAAAAAAGAAATCATCTTTATCTAAGTTTTTTAATTATTTTGTTGCAAAAGTAGTGTTTTTATTTGAGATAATGAAAAAAATAAGCTAACTTTGCAGCAAATTTTAATAAAATAGCATCATTTTGAAAACAATTATACGAATTTTACTCTTATTAGCATTGACGCTGAACGTTTCAGCACAGATTCCAAAACACGAAGTCAGAGCTGTATGGCTCACTACTATCGGGGGAATAGACTGGCCCCGCTCTCACTCCGCATATCAACAGAAACAGGAGTTAACCGCCATTCTCGATCAGTTACAGCAAGCCAATATCAACACCGTATTCTTCCAGACCCGCGTCAGGGCCTCTACGGTGTTTCCCTGTACCGAAGAGCCTTGGGACGTCTGTCTCACAGGTATACCAGGTCAGTCACCGGGCTACGACCCGTTGCAGTTCTGTATCGACGAGTGCCACAAGCGCGGCATGCAGCTTCATGCATGGATTGTAACAATACCAGTAGGGAAATGGAACACCAACGGATGTAAGCTGATACGTCAGAAATACCCCAGTCTGATTCGCAAAATCGGTGACGAGGGATATATGGACCCAGAGAAGCCACAAACGGGCGTTTATCTGGCACGATTCTGCGCTGAAGTGACACGCCGCTACGACATCGACGGCATCCACCTCGATTATATCCGCTATCCTGAAACCTGGAAATTAAAAGTAAGTCGTCAGCAAGGCAGACAGAACATCACGGATATTGTCCGCAAAATTAATCATTCGGTAAAGGCTCTCAAACCTTGGGTGATGCTGTCGTGTTCACCAATCGGCAAGTATGACGACCTGGCCCGTTATAAGAGTTCCGGATGGAATGCCAATACCACGGTTTGTCAGGATGCTCAAGGATGGTTGCGTAGTGGACTGATGGACGCCCTTTTCCCCATGATGTATTTTCAAGGCAACAACTTCTACCCCTTTGCCGTCGATTGGAAGCAGCATAGCTACGGCCGCATCGTTGCTCCAGGATTGGCGGTTTACATGCTCCATCCACGTGAGAAGAACTGGGGGCTCGACGTCATTACCCGTGAAATGAATGTACTTCGTGAGTTGGGAATGGGCTATACTTTCTTCCGCTCTAAGTTCTTCACTGACAATACAAAAGGTATATACACCTTCACGAAAGACTTTAACCTCTATCCTGCACTTTTGCCACCCATGAAATGGTTCAACAAGACAGCTCCTTCATCTGCTCGCACACTAACAGTGAAGCGCGGCATGAGTAGCGACTTCTTATCGTGGAGCGGCGCGCGCGACAATTCTGGCGCCAACTATCTATTATATAATGTGTATGCTTCTGAACGCTTCCCCGTCGACATCAGCGACGCGCGCAACCTTATCGCTACACGTTATATGAACCAGTCAATCAGCATCCCCCATAAGGGACGCCAGTTGCATTATGCCATCACAGCAACAGACCGCTATGGCAACGAGAGCGCTCCCACTTTCAGCTCTCATCATGCAGGTAAGCCCTCTAGGCCTCTTGATTTCCGCGAGCTCATTATGGGGCATTCGCTAAAAAAGTACAAATAGACAAACTTTTGAGTAGAAAAGACAAACTGGTATGAGTTAAAATTGCTACCTTTGCAGCAGAAATCTACAAAATAAAACAAAATATATGGAAAGAACATGGAGATGGTTCGGTAAGAAAGATAAGATCACCCTTGCCCAACTGAAACAAATTGGTGTCGAAGGCATTGTTACAGCCCTTCACGACGTACCCCTTGGCGAAGTGTGGACCCGCGAGAAGATTCGCGACCTGCGTGAGTACATTGAGAGTTATGGCATGCGCTGGAGCGTTGTTGAATCGCTCCCCGTTGTAGAAACAATTAAGTATGGAGGCCCTGACCGCGATCACCAGATTGAGATTTATAAAGAGTCACTGCGCAACCTCTCGGCAGAGGGCATTCACTGCATCTGCTACAATTTCATGCCTGTGCTCGACTGGGCCCGTACCGATTTGGAGCACGACAATCCAAACGGTGCCACCAACCTCTACTTCAACTATGCCGAGTTCGCTTATTTCGACATTTATATTTTGAAGCGCGAAGGAGCCCGCGAGGAGTGGGCAAAGTTCAAGTTCCCTGAGGGTGTAGGTGAAGGCCGTAACGTACTTGCCGAATGCGACGAGCTCGCCAAGACCATGACTCCAGAAAAGGATCACAAACTGGTTGAAACCATCATCATCAAGACACAGGGGTTTGTGTCGGGTAATTTCAGTGAAAACGACGAAGCTCCTATCCAGAAATTCCGCGACTTCCTCAACCTCTATAAGGGTATCGACAAAGCACAGTTACGTGCCAACATGAAATACTTCCTCGAGGCTATCATGCCTACCTGCGAGGAATATGGCATGAACATGTGCGTTCACCCAGACGATCCCCCCATCGAAGTGCTCGGTTTGCCACGCATAGTTCGCACCGAGGAGGATATCCAGTGGTTCCTCGACGCCGTGCCCAACAAGCACAATGGTCTGACCTTCTGTGCAGGTTCGCTTTCAGCAGGTGCATATAATAATGTGGTAGATTTGGCCAAGAAGTTTGCATCGCGTACACACTTCGTACACCTGCGTTCTTGCCACATTTTCCCCAACGGCGATTTCACCGAGGCTTCTCATCTGGGCGGACGTGCCGACCTCATCGAACTCTGCCGTATCTTCGAGAAGGAAAACCCCGAACTGCCGATGCGCGTTGACCATGGAATGACATTCACCGACGAGCCTGGTGGTATCTTCGACGAGAGCAGTCATGGCCATAATGCAGGTTATACGCTTCTGGGCCGTATGTTTGCCCTCGGACAGGTACAGGGTATCCTCGCCACTGTCGACCGTGAGTTGGGCATCGAGTATAAGCAACCAGGATTCTTTGATTAAATTATATTAGGCACGGATTAACACCGCTTTTATAAAAAAACACGGCTAGTTGGGCAACAAAGCAGTGTATCTTTTAAAGAGAGCCGTGTTAATCCGTGCCAAATAAAAACACAACGTTATGAAGTTAAATGATATTTTTAGTGGTAACTATGATGCCGCAGAGTGGGAAGCAAAAGGCTATGAACTTCCAAAGTTTGATATCAAAGCTATACGTGAGAAAACTGCCAAGGAACCTACATGGGTTCACTTCGGAGGCGGTAATATCTTCCGCGCCTTCCCCGCAGCCATTCTCAACGATGCGCTGAACACAGGTAAGTACGATCGCGGTGTGATTGTAGCTGAGACCTTCGACTTCGAGGTCATTGATAAGGCTTATGCCCCCTATAACAACCTTTCGCTCTGCGTGAACCTCTGCTCAGATGGTTCTATCGAAAAGAAGGTGATCGCATCAGTGACTGAGGCCCTAAAGGCAGATCCTCAGTTTGAGGACTGGAACCGACTCGTGGAGATATTTAAGAACCCGAGTCTGCAGATGATTTCGTTCACCATCACCGAGAAAGGCTACAGCTATAACGATGCCGACCTGGCCCGCGGCCTGAAGCCTGTCTTTGCCATGGGTAAGGTCTGCGCCCTGCTGCTTGAGCGTTTCAATGCCGGACAGCTGCCTCTCACCGTTCAGAGCATGGACAACTGCTCGCACAACGGCGATAAGGTAAAGGCTGGCGTATTTGCTTATGCAGAGCGTTGGGTTGCCGATGGACTTGTTCCCACAGCCTTCCTCGATTACCTGAAGGATGAGAAGAAGATTACCTTCCCCTGGTCTATGATCGACAAAATCACACCGCGCCCACACGAGAAGGTAAAGGAAATGCTGGCTGCTGATAGTTTCGAGGACAACAACTACATTGAGACAGAGAAGCACACCTTCACCGCTCCGTTCGTGAACGCTGAAGAGGTGCAGTATCTTGTCATCGAGGACAACTACACCAACGGTCGTCCACCACTCGATCTGGGCGGTGCTCTCTATACCACCCGTGAAACCGTAGACAAGGTTGAGACAATGAAGGTGACTACCTGTCTGAACCCGCTCCACACAGCTATGTCTATCTATGGCTGCATGCTGGACTATACGCTGATCTCTGCTGAGATGGCCGACGAAGATCTGCGTCCGTTCATCCAGAAGATCGGTTACATAGAGGCGATGCCCGTTGTCACAGACCCTGGCGTGCTGAATCCATACGAGTTCATCGGCGCCGTCATCAACCGCCGTCTGCCCAACCCGTTCATGCCAGACGCACCCCAGCGCATCGCTTGTGACACATCACAGAAACTCCCTATCCGCTTCGGTGAGACCATCAAGAAATACATTGCCCGCAACCTCGACATGGAGAACCTCGTTTTGATTCCCCTCACCCTTGCTGGCTATGCCCGCTACTTGAAGGGACTCAAGGACGATCTCACGCCGTTCGAGCCGTCGCCAGACCCAATGCTGGCAGAGTTGCAGGCCATCGTCGCCCCGCTTGAGATAGGTAAGCCCGACCAAGACTGGAGTCCGCTGCGTCAGCTCTACAGCCGCAAGGACGTGTTTGGTCTTGACCTTTACGAAGCTGGTCTCGGCGAACAGATCGAAGGCTACGTCCGTGAGCTCTATGCCGGCCCTGGTGCCGTGCGACAGACGCTCCACAAATATGTCAGCGCAAGATAACCTGATAAATATACGAAATCCCTGCCCTAACCGGCAGGGATTTATATTTCAAAAGTTGCCACTTTCCGAACGCAAAGGTTTTCGTAGATTTTTAACGTTATATGACACGAAAGATTTGGTGGTATCACTGAAAAACACTAACTTTGCAGTCGTAAACAAAGAACAACAAAACAACTTTTGAAAATGAAACCACTAAACAAACAATTTGCTCCTAAGAGCGTGATGCCTGAAAAGGTGATTCAGTTCGGTGAAGGAAACTTCCTCCGTGCATTCGTTGATTGGATTATCTGGAACATGGACCAGAAGACCGATTTCAATGGCTCCGTTGTCGTTGTACAACCTATCGAGAAAGGTATGGTCGACTGGCTCAACGCTCAGGACTGTCTGTATCATGTAAACCTGCAGGGCCGCGAGAACGGCAAGCCTGTCAACACACTCGAGCGTATCGACGTCATCAGCCGCGCGCTGAACCCCTATACACAGAACGCTGCCTTCATGGCACTGGCCGACCAGCCAGAGATTCGTTTCGTTATCTCAAACACCACCGAGGCGGGTATCGCGTTCGACCCCACATGTAAACTTGAGGATGCGCCTGCTTCTTCATACCCTGGTAAACTGGTGCAGCTGCTGTATCGTCGCTATCAGACGTTCAACGGCGACAAGACAAAGGGTCTGATCATCTTCCCTTGTGAGCTGATTTTCCTGAACGGTCACGTGCTGAAGGAATGCATCTATAAATACATCGACCTGTGGAAGCTGGGCGAGGACTTCAAGAAGTGGTTCGAGGAGGCTTGTGGTGTATATGCTACGCTTGTTGACCGTATCGTTCCAGGTTTCCCCCGCAAAGAGATTGCCGAGATACAGGAGAAAATCAGCTACCGCGACAACTTGGTGGTACAGGCAGAGAACTTCCATCTCTGGGTAATCGAAGCCCCAAGAGAAGTGGCCAAGGAGTTCCCCGCCGACAAGGCAGGTCTGCACGTGCTGTTTGTTCCTTCTGAAGAGCCTTACCACAAGCGTAAGGTAACGCTCCTGAACGGCCCCCACACCGTATTGAGCCCGGTAGCATTCCTGAGCGGTGTGAACATCGTGCGCGACGCCTGCAATCATGAAGTAATAGGAAAATATATCCATAAGGTACAGTTTGAAGAGCTGATGCAGACACTCGATCTGCCAATGGACGAGCTCGAGAAGTTTGCCGGCGACGTATTAGAGCGTTTCGACAACCCATACGTAGACCATCAGGTGACAAGCATCATGCTGAATTCATTCCCGAAGTTCCAGGCCCGCGACCTTCCCGGCGTAAAAACATTCCTAGAGCGCAAAGGCGAACTGCCTAAGGGCTTGGTGTTCGGTCTGGCAGCTATTATCACCTACTATAAAGGTGGTAAGCGTGAGGACGGCACAGAAATCATTCCAAACGACGACCAGCGAATCATGGATCTGCTGAAAGAGCTCTGGGCTAGCGGCGACACACAGAAGGTGACCGACGGCGTGCTCGGTGCAGAGTTCATCTGGCAGGAGGATCTGAACAAGATTCCTGGTCTGAACACGATGGTGAAGCAGGATCTCGACCTCATCCAGAGTGTCGGCATGCTCGAAGCCGTCAAGAGTATTCTTTAATGAGCGATTGCATAGAAATAAAAGGGGCGAGAGTTAATAACCTGAAGAGTATTGACGTCAAGATACCCCGAAACCAATTCGTAGTGATTGCCGGAGTCAGCGGCTCCGGTAAATCATCATTGGCCTTCGACACTTTGTATGCCGAAGGCCAACGGCGTTATGTGGAGAGTTTGTCGAGCTATGCCCGTCAGTTCCTTGGCAGGATGAACAAGCCCGAGTGTGATTTCATACGCGGCATACCGCCAGCCATAGCCATTGAGCAAAAGGTCATATCGAGAAACCCTCGCAGTACGGTGGGCACTTCGACGGAGATTTATGAATATCTCCGTTTGCTTTACGCGCGCATAGGCCGCACGTATTCACCCGTGAGTGGCGAAGAAGTGAAGAAACACTCTACAGAAGACATCGTGAAGAAGATGCTGGAGTACTCAAAGGGTACACGCTTCGTTGTAATGGCACCAATCCACCTGCACGAAGGACGTACCATGGAACAGCAGCTGAAGACTTATCAGTTAGAGGGCTACGCCAGAATCTACGTAAAGAACGATTTCCAGCGCATAGACGACTACTTGGCTGGTGGCGACTGTAATGACGAAGAGATTTTCCTTGTCATCGACCGCATGAGCGTTGATGACACAAAGGACGTGATAGCACGTCTGGTCGACTCTGCCGAGACAGCTTTCTTTGAGGGACATGGTGAGATGAGACTGCTCTTCCCGCCAACCATCTTCTACGATTTCTCAATGAAGTTCGAGGCCGATGGCATGACTTTCGAGGAACCAACCGATCAGATGTTCTCGTTCAACTCACCCGCAGGAGCATGTCCTGAGTGCCAAGGTTTTGGCAAGATTATGGGTATCGACGAAAAACTGGTCATCCCCAACACAACACTGAGTGTATACGACGGTTGTGTGGTATGCTGGCATGGCGAGAAGATGAAAGAGTGGAAAGACTGGTTCTGCCGTCATGCGGCTAACGACGACTTCCCCATCTTTGAGCCATACATGAATCTGACACAGAAGCAGAAAGACTGGCTGTGGCATGGGCTACCCTCGGACAAGGACGCTAAAGAAAAGCCTTGTATTGACAGTTTCTTCGATATGGTAAAGGAGAACCAGTATAAGATACAATATCGCGTTATGCTGGCCCGCTACAGAGGCAAGACTACGTGCCCTGTATGTCACGGGACACGCCTGAAACCCGAAGCAGAATATGTGAAGATAGGCGGACGAAGCATTACTGATCTGGTACAAATGCCTATCATCAGACTAAAAGAGTGGTTCGACCGCTTAGAACTTGAGCCTCAGGAAGCAGAGATTGGCAAACGCCTGTTAACTGAGATTACAAGCCGACTTCAGTTCCTGCTTGACGTGGGACTGGGATATCTCACACTGAACCGTCTTTCAAACACATTGTCAGGCGGTGAGAGTCAGCGAATCAACCTCTGTACAAGTCTTGGCAGTTCACTAGTAGGTTCGCTCTATATTCTCGACGAGCCCAGCATAGGTCTGCACTCACGCGATACGGACAGATTGATTCATGTTTTGAAAGAACTGCAGTCACTGGGTAACACGGTGGTTGTGGTAGAGCATGACGAAGAGATTATGCGTGCCGCCGACCACCTGATAGACATAGGGCCCGACGCAGGACGTCTGGGCGGTGAAGTGGTATTCGACGGTGACGCAAAAGATATCGTAAAAGATTCGCTCAAGAAGTATCCAAAGAGCTACACAGTGAAGTACTTGTTGCACGAAGAAGATATTCCCGTACCTAAGAGCCGTCGCCCTTGGAATCGCCATATCGACATCAAGGGCGCACGCATGAACAACCTCAGAGGAATTGACGTACAGATACCACTCAACGTGATGACGGTAGTTACTGGTGTTTCCGGCTCAGGAAAGTCTAGTCTGATAAAGGGTATCCTCTACCCGGCACTGAAACGCCGTCTGGGCGATGTATGTGATGCTCCTGGCGAGTTTCTGGCACTTGAAGGTGATATCGATGCCATTAAACATGTGGAGTTTGTCGATCAGAATCCTATAGGTAAGAGTACACGTTCTAACCCTGCCACCTACGTGAAGGCTTATGACGCTATCCGCGACTTGTTTGCAGAACAGCCGCTAGCACAGCAGATGGGTTTCACCTCACAGTATTTCTCATTCAATACTGACGGCGGCCGTTGCGAAGAGTGTAAAGGTGCAGGCGTGATAACGGTAGAGATGCAGTTTATGGCCGACATCGTACTGGAGTGCGAAGCTTGTCACGGACACCGCTTCAAACATGACATTCTCGACGTGAGATTTGAGGGTAAGAATATCGACGATGTGCTTAACATGACCATCAATGAGGCGGTAGAGTTCTTCTCGAAATACAAACAAGATACGATTGTAAAACGATTGAAGACACTACAGGATGTTGGGCTTGGATATATCAAACTGGGGCAGAACTCTTCGACCCTCTCTGGCGGTGAGAACCAACGTGTAAAACTGGCCTACTTCATCGGACAGGAGAAGCAAGAGCCCACGCTCTTCATCTTCGACGAACCAACGACAGGACTCCATTTCCACGACATACATAAACTGCTGGAGTCGTTTAACGCACTCATTGAGCGAGGACACACGATTCTGATCATTGAGCATAACATGGAGATTGTGAAAACGGCCGACCACGTGATAGATTTAGGTCCTGATGGCGGCGACAAGGGCGGTGCGCTCGTCGTGGCTGGAACACCAGAAACGGTAGCGAAATGTAAAGAGAGTCTGACAGGTCAGTACCTGAAAGAGAAATTAGAATAAAACATTGATACGCAGTCAACTATTCATCAAGCCGTTACTATTGTTGGGCATGCTGCTAAGTGTGTCAGTACATGGTTTTGCGAAAGAGAAGACTGAAGGGCTGATACTGAATCGGATTTACGCTTATCAGAAGGCCCTCAACCCGATGATCGACTCACTTCAGGACAATATCTATGCTAAGATTCACTTCAACGTAGAGAAACGTAACTTTATACTGAAGTTCATCCCCACGATGCACTCTCTGTCTAAAGACCCAAGGAAGTATATCCGCGAGTCATACGCAAAAGTGCTATTCCAAGATTCACATCACTTCGACATCAACAGTCAGGTATTGTCGAGCACCATCCCTAAGGATCACAGGGTGTTGTCACCCCTCCTCAATTTCATGACACCAAACATCTATGATGTTGCCCTCTACGAAGGCCACATGCTATCGCCTTTCAACAGACATAACAGGCACTTCTACCGCTTCACGCAAAAGCAGATCAACGACTCTACAACATGGTTGGAATTCAAACCAAAGTTCTATAATACACAACTGCTCAACGGCTATGCGCTAGTTGAGACATCTACGGGCCGTGTTATCATGGCAATGCTAAACGGAGAGTTTGATATGATATCATTCCGCACACATATAGAACAAGGCGACGAAGGAGCTCGCTCGCTGATGCCGAAGAGATGTTCTATGGTGGGCTCTTTCCGCTTCATGGGCAATCACATATCTGCACTATTCGATGCCAGTTACAACTGCCCCATAACGCTACCAGACAGCATTACCAAAGTATCGAGTCGCAAACTGATGGACTCTATCCGTCCAATCCCCTTATCAGAAGCCGACAAAGAGATTTATGATGAATACAATAAACGGATTCGGCAGGATTCCATCAACAGGCAGCAGGAAGACTCTACTGCCACAAACAAGCAACTGCTGAAGAAGATTATCTGGGACACGATAGGCGATAACCTCGTGACACCGATTTCGGCAGAATCGGAAGACTCCTATTTCAAGTTGTCACCCATCATCAATCCTTTATATCTGAGCTATAGCGGCAACCGCGGTTGGCGCTATAAGATGAAGTTGCGCACACGCTACACATTCTCACCACACAGATATCTGACGTTGAACCCAACCTTCGGTTATAACTTCAAGCAGCGGCAGTTCTACTTCACTGCACCACTCAGAATGACCTATAACCCAAAACGCAACGGATACACAGAGATTGTATGGGGTAACGGCAATCCTATCAGCAACAGCTGTGTGACAGAGAAGATAAAAGAACTGTATCCCGACAGCATTATCAATTTCGACAATACCAATATGCATAAGTTCAAGGACACTTACCTTAAGGTGTTCAACAATATTATGCTCTTCAATTGGTTCGATATTGAGGCTGGACTCATCTACCATGTTCGCTCTGCCCTCGACAAGCAGATGATGCTAACTTACGGAATGCCTATACACTATAAGAGTTTTGCGCCCATGATAGGCCTGAAGTTCCAACCTTGGCTGAACAATGGCCCAACTCTCTCCATTGATTATGAACGAGCCATCAAAGGTGTGATGAACAGCGACCTTGAATATGAACGTTGGGAGTTCGACGCTCAGTGGAAGAAGAAAATTCCAGGGCTGCGAGTACTCAACCTCAGGGCTGGAGGAGGTTTTTTCACAAAATCAGGCAATTACTTTGTCGACTACGTGAACTTCCGCGATGAAAACCTGCCCGGAGGCTGGGACGATAACTGGAGCGGTGACGTTCAGTTACTTCGAAGTCGCGAGTACAACCGCTCTGACTATTACATCCGCAGTAACGTATCATATGAAACACCGATGATGTTCGCGACATGGATTCCTTATCTCGGCAAATATATCGAGAAGGAGCGTTTCTACTTGAGTAATGTATTACTCGAACACTCTCGTCCCTATTATGAACTCGGCTATGGATTCACTAACCGTTATATTTCGGTGGGCGCCTTTGCCAGTTTCCGAAACACAACTTTCGACCGTGCAGGTGTCGAAGTAGAAATAGAATTGTTTAGAAGATGGTAAAACCCCTTTCAGTCTATAAAGCAAGTGCTGGCAGTGGAAAGACCTTTACGCTTGCCACCGAATACATCCGCCTGCTTGTGGAAGACCCACAAAGCTTTCGCAACATCCTGGCTGTGACCTTTACCAACAAGGCCACAGAGGAGATGAAGATGCGTATATTGAGTCAACTCTATGGTATCGCACATCAGCTGCCCGACTCAGAAAATTATTTGAAAGCCATCCAAGAGAAAACAGGCTTCGAAGCTCGATTCATCAGCGAACGCGCAGGTATGGCACTGACAAATCTGCTTCATAACTACAACTATTTCCGCGTTGAGACCATCGACACTTTCTTCCAGAGTGTGCTGCGTAACATGGCACGCGAACTCGATCTCACTACCAATCTGCGTATCGGACTGAATGACTATCAGGTAGAGGAACTGGCTGTTGATCAGCTGATAGCCGATTTAAGCACTACCGACTTACTGCTTCAGTGGATCCTAAAATACATCATGGAGAATATTTCCGACGATAAGTCATGGAACGTCATCTCACAAATAAAATCGTTCGGGCGCACTATCTTCAGCGACAGCTATAAGGCTGTAAGGGATGAGATGGAGAAGAAGATGGGAGAAAAAGGTTTCTTTGAAGACTACACCCGTAGGTTGCGCGAGATACGCCAGCTAGCCGAAGACCGAATGAAGGAGATTGGCGAGAGTTTCTTCGATGCCCTTGAAAGTGAAGGATTGACGATTGACGATCTCGCCTACGGAAAGACCGGATTGTGCGGTTTCTTCCAGAAACTCCGTCAGGGTATCTTCGATGAAAGTATCGTCGGTAAGCGTGTGACCGACAGTATAGGGGATCCTACAAAATGGTATAAGAAGACGCACCCGCGACGGGAACTCATCCACTCACTGGCAGACTCTATACTTGGCGACATTCTACGCTATGCGGTTGAAGAGCGTCCAAAGCAGTGGAAACTCTATAAGAGTGCCGACCTCACATTACGACATCTGAATCAACTGCGACTATTGGGTAACATTGAGCGCAAAGTACATGAGCTGAACGAGAGTGCGAACCGCTTTCTGCTCAGTGACACCCAACAACTGCTCCATTCACTGATTGGTGAGAGCGACTCGCCGTTTATCTTCGAGAAGATTGGAACGCAGTTGGAACATGTCATGATTGACGAATTCCAGGACACCTCGACCGTACAATGGCAGAACTTCCGTGTGCTATTGGCAGAGGCGATGAGTCATGAGAACACCTCAAACCTGATAGTTGGCGACGTGAAGCAGAGTATCTATCGTTGGCGTTCGGGCGACTGGCGTTTGCTTAACGATATTGAGAGTCAGTTCTCGCCCCAACAAGTAGAGACGCATCCGCTGACGGTAAACCGCCGTTCTGAACGTCGTATTATTGAGTTCAATAATGCGTTTTTCCATCATGCGGCCCAACTAGAATATCAGACCCAAGCAGAACTCAGTCCCGCAGAAGCAGACCAACTGCGAAAGGCTTATGCAGACGTAGAACAGCAAATACCCGAGAATAAAACAGAAGAAGGTTTTGTCGACATCACCTTGCTGCCCGCTGAAGAGTATCAGGAGCAGGTGCTTAGTCACATGGCTGACATCATTGGGGAGCTGATATCACAAGGAATCGAGCAACATAACATCGCCATCCTTGTACGTACGAACGCACTAATACCCATTATTGCCAACTATTTCCAACAGCAAATGCCAGAGGTGAGCATTGTCTCCGACGAGGCCTTCCGCCTCGATGCATCCAGCACCGTGTGCTTGCTCATCAACGCCCTGCGACTACTCACCCATCCCGACGATCAACTCACAAAAGCAGCTATCGTCAAGACATGGCAATACGATATATTGCATAATCCCACTACCGACAACGAACTTCTCTTAGCCAATCGCGACCTCAATATGTTGTTACCTGAGGAGTTTATTGGGCATTTCGAAGAACTGCTCTCACTGCCTTTCTACGAACTGGTTGAGCGTCTTTATAGCATCTTCCGTCTGAATACCATCAAAGGACAGGGCGCCTATCTCTGTGCGTTCTACGATCAACTTACTGACTTTGTCAACGAGAACACAACGGACATCAACACGTTCCTCTCCGAGTGGGATGAGAACATCTCCTCTAAGACCATACAGAGCGATGAGACTAATGGTATACGCCTCATCTCCATCCACAAATCGAAAGGTCTTGAGTTTGAACATGTGATTTGTCCTTTCTGCGACTGGCAGTTAGAGAAAACGGGTAACGTGCTCTGGTGCCAACCCTCTGAAGTACCATTCAGTGATCTACCGATAGCACCAATAGACTATAGTCAGAAACAGATGATGGGTACCATCTATGAGGCCGACTATCTGCATGAACATCTACAGAACACCGTGGATAATCTGAATTTGCTCTATGTGGCGTTCACCCGTGCCTGTAGGAGTCTTTATGTCATCGGCAAGCGTGGCACGAAAAACTCTCGTTCAACACTCATCGAACAGTGTCTGCCACTTATCAGCAACGACCTGTCCTCTTCCACTCTCGAAGGAATCGAAGATGAGAAAACGGAACTTCATTTCATTTACGGTACCTCTACTTTCAGAGCTCCTCAGCAAAACCTCTTCAATCAGCCGTCTATCAATCCTTTCCTCCAGCCGTCTGCCCCTGTCAACGTCGAGGTTGAGACCTTCGGACGTAAGGTAGAGTTCCGACAGAGTAATCGCAGTAAGGTTTTTGCAGAGGGCGATGACGAAGAGAATCTGCAACGAAGGAACTACATCCAGACGGGTAGTATCCTACACGAAGTATTCTCTACTATCCGCACAGCAAGCGACATTCCCGACGCATTGCAACGCCTACAATTTGAGGGGGTACTCTACGACGAGCACATCACCGCTGAGCGCATCACGACGATGCTCAAGAAACGTTTGGAGGACGAGCGTGTACGTAATTGGTTCTCACCACATTGGGAACTCTTCAACGAGTGTACGATTCTATCCATCGAAAACGGAGAAATGAAAGAGCGTCGCCCTGATCGTGTGATGACCGATGGTCAGGAATGGATTGTCGTTGACTTCAAGTTTGGAGCCCCAAAACCTGAATATCACGAGCAGGTACATGAGTACATGCAGCTTCTGGCATCTATGGGACATCAGAACATCAAAGGTTACCTCTGGTATGTATATAGCAACAAAATCGAAGAAGTATGAAGTCTTTTCTTGAACATGTAGCAGCCGACCTACTCTCCCGATATGGAACAAACCTCTCACGCATAGCCGTGGTGTTCCCTAATAAGCGTGCCTCGCTATTTCTCAACGACTGCTTGGCACATCTGGCAGGTAAGCCCATCTGGAGTCCTGCCTACATCACCATCAGTGATTTGTTCCGCAGTCATTCCACTCTCAAAGTGGCAGACCCCATCATGTTGGTCTGTGAACTGCACAAGTGCTTCACACAGTGTACAGGTCTTGACGAGACGCTTGATCATTTTTACGGTTGGGGACAGCTGTTGCTCTCCGACTTCGATGACCTCGACAAGAATATGGCACCTGCTGATAAGGTGTTTGCAAACTTGCGTGACATCCACGAACTCGACGACGTATCGTATCTCACTGATGAACAGCGTGAGATGATACGGCGATTCTTTAGCAACTTTTCCGAAGACCATAATACAGAACTCAAGGAACGCTTCCTGCGCTTATGGAGTCATATTGGCGACATCTACAGAACGTTCAATGAGAGCCTTGCCAGTCAGCAACTGGCATACGAAGGTGCACTATATCGCCAGGTAGCTACCGATGAGGACCTGCAGTTCGACTATGATGCCTATTGCTTTGTAGGCTTCAATCTCATGCAGCAAGTAGAACAAGTGCTGTTCCACCGACTGGAACGCGAAGGCAAAGCCGTTTTCTATCAGGATACCGAGGAACAGCCTCCACGGCAACTGACTTATATCTCGGCATCAACCGAGAATATTCAGGCGCGTTACGTCAGTCAGTGGCTCACTCCTGAGCGCATTGCCGCTGGGCGACGTACCGCCATTGTGCTCTGTAATGAAGGGCTCTTACAAGCAGTTGTTCACTGTCTGCCTGACAGTGTTGAGAAGGTGAACGTCACAACTGGCTTTCCCCTACTTCAGACATCAGTAGCGTCGCTCGTCACGCAACTCATTAATCTTCAGGTAAACGGTTTCTCGCAGAAAACAGGTGCTTTCCGCCATCGTTGGCTCGACATAGTCAGTCGTCACCCTTTTGCCAGTCTGCTACCTAATGACTATGCCGCAGTCCATCACACAGATAATGCCAATATGCTGCACTGGCTTCTGAACATAGTACGTACAATCGCTACAACAGCAGACTTCTCATCCCTTGACACAGAGAGTATATTTCGAATCTATACCTTACTGAATCGTGTCAGCGGTCTGGTAGACAGTGGTGTGCTCAGTGTCGATACCATTACCCTACAACGACTTGTACAGCAACTTATTCAGCAGGCATCCATTCCTTTCCACGGAGAACCTGCTGAGGGTATTCAGGTGATGGGTGTGCTCGAAACACGAAACCTTGACTTCGACCACGTGCTGTTGCTCTCGTGTAACGAAGGTAATATGCCCCGAGGCGTCAACGACACATCCTTCATTCCATATGCCATCCGTAAAGCCTATGGTCTCACCACCGTCGATCATAAGGTCGCCATCTATCAGCACTATTTCCACCGGTTACTGCAACGTGCAAGTGATGTCACCATCGTCTACAACAATTCAACAAACGATGGTCAGACAGGTGAGATGTCGCGATTCATGCTCCAGTTAATGGTCGAGACTGATATTCCCATAACCTTCCAGACGTTACGTGCCGGACAACAGCCACAATTGCATCAACCCCAATCCATTGAAAAGACTCACGAAGTCATCACAACCCTCACGAGGCGTTTCTCGAAAGAGATGGGCGGCATCAGTCCTACGGCCATCAGCAATTACCTACGATGTCAGCTCAGGTTCTTCTATCGTTACGTTAGCAACCTTCAGGAACCTGATGATAACGAAGAGGATATGATTGATAATCGCATCTTCGGAAATATCTTCCACCATGCTGCCCAGACCCTATATGAGCAGTTCGGCCAGCAGCGCATTACAACGTCCGACCTCGATGCCCTGTTAAAGAGCGGCGTAGAAATTGAGCGTGCAGTCGATCAAGCTATTAAAGAAGAGCTTTTCCTCATTAAAGACCCTATGCACCCCATGCCCCCCCTTGACGGTCTGCAACTCATCAATCGGGAGGTTATTATCAAATACATACGTCAGTTAGTTGAGATCGACCACCGCCTTACACCTTTCACTATTTTAGGACTTGAGAAGCAAGTCAAGATGCCATGGGGGGATACAGAGATTGGCGGTTACATCGACCGTCTTGACATGGTCACTGATCCAGATACTGGCGAGGAGCGCATCCGTGTCATCGACTACAAGACTGGTTCACACGAGCCAAAGGGGTTACCCGATGTTGATGCCATCTTCGATCCAGCTTATATCCGAGAACATAGCGACTATTTCTTACAAGCTTTTCTATATAGTCATATTGTGTCGCACGAACAGGATAAACCCGTCTCTCCAAGCCTGCTGTTCATCCAACACGCAGGTACCGACGGCTACGACCCCACACTGAAGATTGGCAAGGACCCCATACACGACATCAAGGCTGTAGCAACTCGCTACACCGAACTTCTCGGGCAAAAAATAAGCGAGATCTTCAATCAAGACCTCGCTTTCACTCCAACCAACGACGCTAACAGCTGTCGCACATGTCCCTACGCAGCCCTCTGTCGCCGCTAATAGTTTTTTAGTTGCGTAACGGGGAAAGTAAAGTATGTGTCGGGGAAGGGCTCGTCCTTCAACGTAAAATGCCACCACTCAGAATCGAGAGGTTTGAAACCATGACGCAACATTGCCTGACGCAGAATCATACGATTTTTGAACTGCTCAGCGGTAATGCTGCGTCCTATAGGACTCTTACTGCCATCGCCCGTGTACTCGCCTGTATCGGGATTACCACAGAAGTCAGGATGACTCTCAGGTCCGAACCAGTCGAACGTCCCTCCCATATCAAGTTCTTTCTCGGTATTCATATCAAACAACGTCAGGTCGACAGTAGAACCGCGGGTATGACCACTTTTCTCATAGATATACTCCTGTTCGAAAAGCACGCTCTTATCGAGATCGGGATAGAAATAGGCTTTCATACGGGTATCACTGACATTCTCAGCCCAGCGCACGAAATGGTCGACACCTTTCTGCGGACGATATGCATCGTAGATCTTAAGACGATAGCCCAATGCTTTCACATCATCGCTCACAGCACGCAGACTATCGGCAGCCACACGGGTCATGAGAGCCGTCGGTTCCAAATAACCGTCAATACGCTCGCCTACAAAATTGTAGGTACCAAAGTAGCGTATTTCAAGAATTGCATCAGGCACAGCATCAGTCAACGTAACGAACTGACTCGAATCCTCTGTAGGAGAAAGCACCTTTTTATCGTCACCCGAACGACAGGTAACAGCCATCCAACCGCAAAATACGACAAAGATTGCGGCCAGAATCCATAATTGTCTTTTCTTCATGGTTAATATGATTATGCGAGTTTCTACAAGAAACTATCAGAGGTCGTTATAGTTCTGAATGCTAAAAGTAGAAGTACGCATATCGCCCGTCTGATAACCACGCTTCAGCCAACGTTTACGCTGGTCGCTAGTACCATGGGTGAATGATTCAGGTGTAGCACGTCCCTGAGCTTTCTTCTGCAGCCAGTCATCACCGATGGCCTTGGCAAGCTCAAGTCCTTTTTCAAGATCACCATACTCCATTGAACGATTCATTGCGTCTTCATAATGTGCCCATACACCTGCATAATAATCAGCAAGAAGTTCAAGACGGACACTAATCTGATTGGCCTGCACTTTGTCTGTCTGACTCATCGCCTGATGAGCTTTACCTAAAGTACCGGTAAGGTTCTCGACATGATGACCTATCTCATGAGCAATCACGTAGGCATAAGCAAAGGTATTGCCCTCTACCCCAAGCTGGCGTTTCATCTGTGTGAAGAAGGAAAGGTCGATGTAAAGCTTCTGATCGCCAGAGCAATAGAATGGACCGACAGCGGCTGTTGCAGAGCCGCAAGCGGAATTAACCTGATTAGAGAAAAGTACGAGTGTAGGAGGCGTATAAGTACCACCCATTTCTTCGAAGACCTTACCCCAGACATCCTCGGTTGATGCAAGAATCTTCTTACAGTCAGAGGCAAGCGCCTGTTCTTCCTCGGTAAAATTCTCCTCACCAACGGTCTCGGTCTGAGCCGTCATCTGCTGCTGGGCAGCCTGAAGACCGGCCGAAAGAGGGTCGCCTCCGCTCATCCATGCAAACAAGGCTGCGATAATCACTGCACCGATACCACCGATACCAGCTACTTTACCACCACTCAATCCGCGACGATCCTCAACGTTTGAGCTTTCTCTTCTTCCGTCTAATTTCATAATGTTTAAAGTTTTAAAGTTATTGTCAATCAATATATTCCTAACTACCTGACAGTCATATGAAAGCATCCCTGTTTTACCTCATATTTTATATAGCATCTTCCCTGTTCTCGCATATCGCGAAGAACCTCGGAAAGGACCCATTTCAACGTATCGTTGCGCACTTGACGACGAGCAGGGCCAGCGGGATCCTCAACTGTTTTATAACGGTTATAACAGATGTCAAACGTGGTGCCGTAGAGATGACAAGAATTCTCGGTAGCATTACCATTGCGACGGCGAAGTTTCAGCACATCCTCCTGTGAACGCAAAACACTGGTAACAATGAGCTTATGGAAAGGAACCCCTTTGACATAAAGGCTGTCAAAAAAAGCCTGACCGATGTCTTGCAGCAATACGGCGGCATGGGGCACCAAATATGGGATACTGGAATAAAGCGGATCAACATGATAATAAGGATTTGATCCTATATAGACTAATTCACGCTTACGGGCCTCTGCATCCTCACGGTTCTTAACAGGACTCACGCCCCACTTGCGGGCTGCCATAAGCTGCACAGCATTGGTATCAGGGAAAGCCTCAGCGTAATGAGGAACAGAAAGAATACGATGAGGGTGCTCAACGTTATATTGATAAATACAGGTAATCTCTTTATTAAGAGGCGTTTGTCCATCTGTAATCTGCATTTCTGTATCAACCGAACACGCTTCAGCGACCTGAGGAAAGAGCCATCTGACAACAGCAAGAAGCAGAACAACAGCAATAAAAGTCTCTAAATATCTTTTTTTTGATAGTTTCATTTAAAAAATTTATTTTGCGTTGCAAAGATACAAATATTTTTCGTAACTTTGCAACCAAATTTAAATTTTTATATCATTTGATAGAGAAACATATTGTTTTAGAAGACATTGACCCCGTGATATTCTATGGGGTTGGCAACGGGCATTTACAGATGATACGCTCGCTTTTCCCAAAGTTGCGCGTCATGGCCCGAGACAATGTCGTACGCGTATTGGGCGATGAAGAACAGATGGCTGCGTTTGAAGAGAGTGTAGAGAAGTTACGCAATCATGTGATGCAGTTCAATTCACTGAAAGAGGAAGATATTCTTGATATCGTAAAAGGGCGGCGCTCAAACGACCGACTACCCGATGACGTGGTGGTATACTCAATGTCAGGCCGTCCCATCAAAGCCCGTACCGCAAACCAACAGAAACTGATTGAAGCTTACACACACAATGATATGGTATTTGCCGTAGGTCCTGCCGGTACGGGTAAGACTTACCTGTCGATAGCATTGGCGGTGAAAGCCCTGAAGGAAAAGACTGCAAAGAAAATCATACTCTCACGCCCAGCTGTAGAGGCTGGCGAAAAGTTAGGCTTTCTGCCTGGCGACATGAGAGAAAAGATCGACCCTTATCTGCAACCACTGTACGACGCATTAGAAGATATGCTACCTCAGGTAAAGTTGCAAGACATGATGGAAAAGAATATCATACAGATAGCGCCATTGGCTTTTATGCGAGGGCGCACACTGAGTGATGCTGTGGTAATACTCGACGAGGCACAGAACACAACGCCCGCACAGATACGCATGTTTTTGACCCGAATGGGCTGGAACACGAAAATGATTATCACCGGCGACATGACACAGATAGACCTGCCCCACTCACAGAAGAGCGGACTGATTGAAGCCCTGCATATATTAAATAATGTAGAGGGCATAGGCATTGTAAACCTTGATCGATCTGACATTGTACGCCATAAGCTGGTAACACGTATTGTCAACGCTTATGAAGCGTTCGACAAAGAAATGAGAGAATAAGATTAATGATTAGTTAAGTATAGATTAGTGATGAAAGCATTAACAAAGACGGACTTCAATTTTGAGGGACAAAAGAGTGTTTATCACGGTAAAGTCCGTGACGTTTACAACATCAATGACGATTTGATGGTGATGGTGGCAACAGACCGTATCTCGGCCTTTGATGTGGTTCTGCCTAAAGGTATTCCTTTCAAAGGACAGGTATTGAACCAGATTGCAGCCAAGTTCCTGGACGCTACCACCGACATCTGTCCGAACTGGAAACTGGCGACACCAGACCCCATGGTAACTATAGGTCTGAAATGTGAGGGTTTTCGCGTAGAAATGATTATCCGCTCTATCCTGACAGGTAGTGCATGGAGAGAGTACAAGAACGGATGTCGCGAATTGTGTGGCGTACGTCTGCCCGATGGCATGAAGGAGAATGAACGTTTCCCCGAACCAATCATCACTCCGACAACTAAGGCCGATGAGGGGCACGATATGAATATTTCTAAAGAAGAAATCATTGCCCAAGGCATTGTTTCTGCCGAAGACTATGCCATCATGGAAGACTATACTCGCAAGATCTTCCAGCGTGGACAGGAAATCGCCGCTAAACGCGGACTGATTCTCGTAGATACAAAATACGAGTTTGGTAAACGCGATGGAAAGGTGTACCTGATTGACGAGATACACACCCCTGATAGCAGTCGCTACTTCTATGCAGACGGCTATGAAGAAAAGCTGGCCAAGGGCGAGCCTCAGAAGCAGCTTTCTAAAGAGTTCGTACGTCAGTGGCTCATTGAGCACAACTTTATGAACGAACCAGGACAGGTGATGCCTGAGATTACCGACGAGTATGCCGAAAGCGTATCAGACCGTTACATTGAACTCTACGAGAACATTGTAGGCGAACGTTTTGAGCGTGAAATCGATAATGAGGATATTGCCGCTCGTATTGAAAAGAATGTAAGCAGCTGGCTGAATGCCTTCAAGAGCAAATAAAACGACGATGGGCTACGAACAGGAGGTGATAAAGCCTTACGACCAGAAGGCTGGTAAGACAAATCAAGTAGAGGACATGTTCGACAACATTGCCCCTACATATGATAAGTTGAATCACCGCCTGTCGTGGGACATCGACAAGGGGTGGCGAAGGAAAGCCATCAAGCAGCTCCTACCTCACAAGCCCAGAAAGGTGCTCGATATTGCCACAGGCACAGGCGACTTCGCCATACTTGCGGCCAAAATGCTCAAGCCTGAGAAGCTGATTGGTGCCGATATCAGCGAAGGCATGATGGAGATAGGAAGAAAGAAAGTAAAAGCTGAAGGGCTTGATGACATCGTTAGTTTCGAAAAAGAGGATTGCATGAGTCTCTCATACGATAATGAGACGTTCGATGCCATAACAGCCGCCTTTGGTATCAGAAACTTTGCCGATTTGGATCGTGGACTGAAAGAAATGTATCGCGTGCTGAAGAAAGGTGGATGTCTCAGTATCGTGGAACTGACTACACCGGTAAGATTCCCCATGAGACAACTCTTTCATATCTACTCTCACACGGTGTTACCAGTATATGGGCGCCTTATCTCTAAAGACACCAGCGCCTATAGCTATCTGACAAAGACTATCGAAGCATTCCCTCAGGGGGAACTGATGGTTGACATCTTGAAAAAGGCAGGATATGCCGAGGCTTCGTTCAAGCGACTGACCTTTGGCATCTGCACGATGTATTTTGCGACAAAATAGTTTTGAATTATTATGGACAAGTACGGACTTATAGGTTATCCCTTGGGACATTCGTTCTCCATCAGTTACTTCAATCAGAAGTTTGCTGACGAGGGTATCAATGCCAAGTATGAGAACTATGAGATTGCCAGTATCGATGAACTAACGGAGATACTCGACAAGACGCCAGAGTTGAGAGGACTGAATGTTACAATCCCATATAAGGAGAAAGTAATACCTTTCCTAGATAGCATATCGCCTGAGGCAAGAGCCATTGGGGCAGTAAACGTGATCCGTGTGACTCATGAGAAGAACAATACACGACTGAAAGGATTCAATAGCGACGTGATAGGATTCACTCAAAGCATTGAGCCAATGATTGACAAAAAGTGGCACAAGAAAGCCCTGATTCTGGGTACAGGAGGCGCATCGAAGGCAATCAACTATGGTTTGAAGTCACTAGGTATCGAACCGATATTCGTGAGCCGCTACGAACGTCCTGACACAATACAATATGAGAGCATCACGCCAGAAGTCATCAAGGAATACAATGTCATTGTGAATTGTACACCCGTTGGTATGTATCCCAACACAGACGAGTGCCCCAAGTTGCCATATGAGGCGATGGATAATCACACCATACTCTACGATTTGATTTACAACCCTGATCAGACACTCTTCATGCGTAAGGGAGCAGAACATGGTGCAGAAGTGAAGAACGGACTGGAGATGCTGTTACTGCAAGCTTTCGCCAGTTGGGAATTCTGGAATGGAAAAGAGAAATAGTTTATATAAGGATATGACAGACAACAGATATATGATGCGTGGCGTATCAGCCGCAAAGGAAGACGTACACGCAGCCATTAAGAACATCGACAAGGGTATCTTCCCGCAGGCATTCTGCAAAATCATACCCGATATATTGGGGGGCGATCCCGAGTATTGTAACATCATGCATGCCGACGGAGCAGGAACAAAATCATCGCTGGCATATATGTATTGGAAGGAGACGGGAGATCTCAGCGTATGGAAAGGAATTGCTCAAGATGCCATTGTGATGAATACAGACGACCTTCTTTGTGTAGGTGCCGTCGACAACATCCTTGTATCTAGCACCATCGGACGTAACAAGATGCTGATACCAGGTGAAGTAATATCAGCCATCATCAATGGCACAGATGAATTGCTTGCAGAACTCCGCGAAATGGGCATCGGTATCTATCCTACTGGTGGCGAGACTGCTGACGTAGGCGATTTAGTACGCACCATTATTGTAGACTCTACCGTGACATGTCGCATGAAGCGCTCTGATGTAATCAACAATGCGAACATCCGTCCTGGCGACGTCATTGTTGGTCTGTCTTCAACAGGACAGGCTACCTATGAGAAGCGATACAACGGCGGTATGGGTTCTAACGGACTTACCTCAGCTCGTCATGATGTATTTGCCAAGTATCTGGCAGAAAACTATCCTGAGAGCTATGATCACGCTGTGCCCGATGAGTTGGTATACAGTGGTAAATACAAACTGACCGACAATGTTGAAGGCGCTCCTGTAGACGCCGGACAGTTGGTACTCTCTCCCACCCGCACATATGCTCCAGTTATCAAGAAGCTGCTTGACGAGATGCGCCCAGAGATCCATGGTATGGTTCACTGCACTGGTGGCGCCCAGACAAAGGTTCTGCATTTCGTAAACGATAACTGCAAAGTGGTGAAGGACAACATGTTCCCTGTTCCCCCACTTTTCAAGGCTATCCACGAATGCTCTTGTACCGACTGGAAGGAAATGTATCAAGTGTTCAACATGGGACATCGTATGGAAATCTACGTCCGTCCTGAGGTGGCCGAAAAGGTTATCGAGATCTCGAAGAGCTTTAACATCGATGCTCAGATAGTCGGACATATTGAAGAAGGCAAGAAGAGCCTCACTATCAAATCTGAATTTGGAGAATTCTATTATGGAGAATAACAGTATATTACAAAAGCTTGACGGTCTGGAGGCTCGCTTCGAGGAAGTGTCGACTCTGATCACTGACCCCGACGTGATTGCCGATCAGAACCGTTTTGTGAAACTGACGAAAGAATACAAGGATCTGGGTGACATCATGGATGCCCGCAAGCGTTACATCGCCTGTCTGAACGGCATCAAGGAGGCAAAGGACATCCTTGCCAACGAGACCGATCCCGAGATGAAGGAGATGGCCCGCGAGGAGCTGGCTATGAATGAGGAGCTGCAGCCGCAGCTGGAGGAAGAAATAAAGATTGCACTGATTCCAAAGGATCCTGAAGACGCTAAAAACGTGGAGATGGAGATACGTGCAGGAACAGGTGGCGACGAGGCTTGTCTGTTTGCCGGCGACCTGTTTAAGATGTACAAGAACTACTGCGAGTCGAAGGGCTGGCAGTTGTCTATCACCTACGTATCTGAGGGTGCCGTGGGCGGATTCAAGGAGATTGACTTCTCTGTATCGGGTGCCGATGTATATGGAACACTAAAGTATGAATCGGGTGTTCACCGTGTGCAGCGTGTGCCTGTGACCGAGTCGAACGGACGTATGCAGACAAGTGCTGCCACCGTGGCCGTGCTGCCTGAAGCAGACAAGTTCGAGGTACATGTAAACGAAGGCGAAATCAAGTGGGATACTTTCAGAAGTTCAGGTGCCGGTGGGCAGAACGTAAACAAGGTAGAATCGGGTGTACGTCTGCGTTATATGTGGAAGAACCCCAACACTGGCGAGACGGAAGAGATACTTATTGAATGTACCGAGACCCGCGACCAGCCAAAGAACAAGGAGCGCGCACTGAGCCGTCTGTACACCTTTATCTACGACAAGGAGCACCAGAAGTATGTGGACGACATCGCTTCAAGGCGTAAGAGTCTGGTAAGTACGGGTGACCGCTCAGCTAAGATCCGTACGTATAACTTCCCACAAGGACGTGTGACCGATCATCGTATCGGCTATACGACACACGATCTGCAGGGATTCCTTGGTGGTGACATTCAGGCCATGATCGATGCACTGACTGTTGCCGAGAACGCAGAAAGAATGAAAGAGAACGAATTGTAAGATTATGAATAGAAAAGAATTAATCAATCAAATAAAAGAGAAACAGAGTTTTCTCTGTGTAGGATTGGATACCGACGCAAAAAAGATGCCTCAGTGCGTATTCGACCTTCACGACCCATTCTTTGAGTTTAACAAGGCAATTATCGATGCTACAGCCCCCTACTGTGTTGCCTACAAGCCCAATCTTGCATTCTATGAAGCTTATGGCGTCAAGGGTATGATATCATTCGAGAAGACTATCAAGTACTTGAAAGAGAACTACCCCAACCACTTCATTATCGCCGATGCAAAGCGTGGCGACATCGGTAATACGTCGGCCATGTATGCACGTACCTTCTTCGAAGAGTACGATGTTGACTCGCTGACCGTTGCACCCTATATGGGTGAAGACTCCGTAACACCTTTCCTTGGTTACGAGGGCAAGTGGGTTATTCTATTGGCATTGACCAGTAATAAGGGAAGTCACGACTTCCAGTTGACTGAAGATGCACAGGGCGAACGTCTGTTTGAGAAGGTGCTGAAACAGAGTCAGCAGTGGGGAAACGACGAAAACATGATGTATGTCGTTGGTGCCACACAAGGTAAGATGTTTGAAGACATCCGCAAAGTGGCTCCCAATCATTTCCTCTTGGTTCCAGGCGTTGGTGCTCAGGGTGGAAGTCTGCAGGAGGTATGCCAGTATGGCATGACAAAAGACTGTGGGCTACTAGTCAACTCTTCACGAGGTATCATCTATGCATCTAACGGTGATGATTATGCCGAAGCTGCTGGAGAAGCAGCAAAGAAACTCCAACAGGAGATGGCAGAAGAATTAAAGAAAAAAGGGTTCTGAAGTTTGTTCAGAACCCTTTTTCTTTTTTCCTTTCCTTTTCTTGCGCCCTTTTGGCAGCAAGCATCCTTTATGGCGATTTTTCTTTAAAATATTTAAAATACTTGTACGGTTCATATATTCTTTGTAACTTCGCCGCCGACATATACCATAAAATCATTAAAACATTAATTATGAACAAGAAAAACATTATCACTATTCTGCTTGCCCTTCTCACATCAACAGGACTAGCACAGACAAAGACTGCAACAGTCACTGGTTATTCTCCCGCACTGAAAGACGGCACGCTGGTGCTTGCCGGTACAGGTACTTTAGGAAGTGTTGTAGACACTGTCAAAGCCGGACATTTCGCCTACACTCTACCCGTTGAAGAACTCACTGAAAGCTTTCTCTCTTTAATGGGCGAAGGCTGTCCTAATATGTCGATAACCATCTACCTGAAACCAGACCTGGCAGTGAAAGTAACAGGCAATGACTGTCTCTATCCCTTATGGAAGGTGGAGAGCCCGCTCCCCGAGCAACGGACAGAAGCTCGCATCACGGAGCACTGCCGTGACGTGCTGACGGAATATATGCAGAAGGTTCTGGCCAATAAGCCCAGGGCTGAGCTAGAACCCGTTACAATAAAGTTGGCGAAGAAGCAGATGGACATCCTACCCGCACTGCCTATGGATGCCGCCACCATCGGTAAGCTATTGAATGCATCCAGAATTGCAAAGGACATCAAGGACTTCCCCCACATGGAGCAGTTGAAGAAGATCGAGAAGTTCGTTGCAGACCGTGCACCTAAAGGATTTGAGGAGCAACTGGCAGAGATACACAACTATGTTTATCCGCCACGAGTCTTGCAGGTTGGCGACGAAGCCGAAGATGCTGAACTCGTAGATATGCAAGGGCAGAAGCATCATCTGTTTGAAGCCTTTGCCAATGGCAAATATGTATTACTTGATTTCTGGGGTATCGGTTGTGGTCCTTGCATGATGTCTGAGCCTGAGATGAAAGAGGCCTATGAGAAAATGAAGGATAAGCTGGAAATCGTCGGTATCAATCAGAACAAGATCTCAGAGTGGCAGGAGCACGAATTCAGCAAGCGCATTGTCTGGACAAACTGGAACAACGCCATGCAGGATATTAGTATAAAATACTGCGATATGGGTGTCACTCCCTATTACATATTGATCTCACCCGACAAGCGCATCGTTTGGAAGGACATGGGTTATATTCCGGGATGGTTTATGGGCATGGCTGATGTTCTCAACGGCGTCAAGCACAAACAGGATAACAGCGCCAACTTCTCGCTGCTAATCCAGAAAGTCGATGCCAATGCCAATAGCACTACTGTTAGTTTCCGCTATTACGGCCATAAGGATTATTGGTTCCGCATCGTCAAAGAGTCTTATCTTGAGGCAAACGGCAAAAAATACATGCTGACAGCAGCCGATGGTATCAAGCTTGACGAGGACAACTTTTCTCAGGTGAAAGCTACAGAGTCAACAGACGAGTTTCTTAGCAACCTCTGCTACACAGACTTCACACTCACCTTTGAGCCGTTCGATACCATCCCGACGACTTTCAACTTCAAGGAGGGCGACGTCGAGCACGCATTTGTCATCCGAAATGTTTCTTTAGAATAGAAAGTTCCTATAGACAACGGTGTTTCCTCGGTCAGAAAACACTGTTTTCTCCGTTAGAAAGCAGTGTTTTCCATAAGGGGAAACAACGTTTTCTAACGGAGAAAAGACTGGAAAACACTATCCTGACGATATTTCTACCGAGAGGGGCCCTCTCCTCTGGATGTTTTTAAAATCTAAGGTCTATCTTCTTAGTTTCGCAAGACGTTTGTATTCTTTCTTCGTCAGTCGGAGGAAAGAGCCATGCTGGGGGGCTTTCACGCCCTCGATGTTACGAGGCGAATGGAAATTCCGCATATTCTCATCGGCCAGACAGAGGCGGTAGTTGCGTGGATGGGAAGAATACTCAATATAGGCAATCACCCAACTTTTCTCGCCACTAAGCTGAAATGCCGAGACCCCTTCACATTTCTTGTTACCCTCAAAGTCAACATAATCATCCTCTACGGGTTCGCTCCAAGGACCAGTAAGCGTTGGGGCCGTAGCAGTAAACAAGCCAGGTTTCCCGCCTTCTTTCTTAATCATCATGTGCCAATTCTGATCCGTTTCCACCCAATTGATATCGGCATCGATAGTAGCATACCCCCAATCGAAGAGCAGACGTGGCTGTGTAAGGGTGGTAAAACTCTCATCGGCATAAGAATAATACATACGGTCATAAGCCTCTTCACCTCGATTCCACATAGAGTAATATACCATATAACCGCCTCTCTTTCCGGCAGGCCATACATAATCCTCATCCCATACGATCTGGGGTGCCCATACACGATTGATGGTGGCCCAGTTCTTATATACGCTCTCTGCATCCGGATCTGAGAAGATTGAGACGCCCTTTCGATAGTCGAAAGTAACTGATTCCCAGTGAATAAGATCGTTGCTCGTCAAGAGATCGATACCATAGTTATCCCACGTCTCTTTTTTTCCCAGACGCTCTTTTGCACCAACATTCATATCCGTACACACCATCAGATAGCCCTTCCCGTCATGCTTACGACAGATATAGGCATCACGTGTGGCACCTTCGATACGGGCATGCTCGGCATCGCTGAAGATAGAGTCTCCCCCCAAAAGGTCTTCATAGTGAAAGCCGTCACGACTCAGTGCGTAAGCTGTCCATGCACGGCCGTGGTCGTTCATGTGGCAATATAGATAACCATAACCGCCTTTCTGCAGGTTTCCTTTCTGGGCATAAACACTCACGCACAATGTGGCTGCAAGAAGCAGCAAAGTTGAAAAACGCTTCATCATATTCTTTGTTTTAGTATTTTATTGTGCAAAGATAAGGCAATTTAAGCGAAAAAACAAATATATTTGGCTTTTATCTATATTTTTAGTACCTTTGCACCCATGAACGATGTCAAGATCATAAACGACCCCGTTTTCGGATTTATCAAAATCCCAAAAGGAATACTTTATGGCATTGTGGAACATCCTCTGTTCCAGCGCCTTAACCGTATCCATCAACTTGGGTTGGCTTCTGTAGTTTATCCTGGAGCACGACATACCCGATTCCAGCATTCACTTGGGGCTTTCCATCTGATGAGTGAGGCCATATTGAATCTTCAGCAAAAAGGCATCTTCATCTTTGAATCAGAAGCTGAAGCTGTTCAGGCTGCCATCCTGATGCACGACATCGGACATGGTCCATTCTCTCACGTATTAGAGAACACACTGATTCATGGTATTTCTCATGAAGAGATTTCACTGCTGATGATGGAAGAGATCAATCGTTCACTGAACGGACAGTTGAATCTTGCCATCAGTATTTTCAAAGGAGATTATCCGAAGAACTTTCTCCATCAGCTCATCTCGAGCCAGCTTGACATGGACCGTTTGGACTACTTACGCAGAGACTCCTTCTATACAGGCGTGACAGAAGGTAACATCGGCTCTGCACGAATCATCAAGATGCTAAATGTTGTCAACGACTCGTTAGTGGTAGAGCAGAAAGGCATCTACTCACTGGAAAACTATCTCACCACACGCCGCCTGATGTACTGGCAGGTATACCTGCATCGTACTTGCGTAGCCTATGAGAAGGTACTTGTCAACATGCTTACACGTGCGAAAGACCTTATACGTATGGGACAGGATGTGTTCGCCTCACCTGCCCTGCACTACTTCCTCAGCAATGACATCGATGCAGAGTGGTTTGCCACGCATCCCGAGACTCTTACGAATTATGGCGAACTCGATGATTCAGACATCTGGAGCGCCATGAAGGCTTGGAAACATCACGATGATAAGATTCTTTCTACACTGGCAACCGACATGCTTGACAGAAAGATTTTCAAGGTCGAGGTTCACGAAGAGCCTGTATCACAGGAGAGAATCGACGAATTACAGGAGAATATCGCAAGAGAACTGGGTATTGACAAGAGCGATGCCCACTACCTGATGAGTCTCAACACAATCCAAAAAGACATGTATAATGTTGACGATGATAGCATCGCAATACTTTACAAAAATGGAGAAATCAAGGACATATCCGAGGCTTCAGAATTGCTAAATGTTCAATTACTTTCTAAAAAAATAAGAAAATATTATCTGTGTTATCAGCGATTTGAATAATTTTCGCTATCTTTGCACGGTTTTATATAATAAATTAAGGCAAAAAATATGGAATTTACAGCCAAACAAATTGCAGAACTAATTCAAGGACGTGTTGAAGGCGATGAAAATGCATCAATAAACACCTTCGCAAAGATTGAGGAAGGTGTGCCAGGCGCTATCTCGTTCCTGTCGAATCCCAAATACACTCATTACATTTACGACACCAAGTCGAGTGTAGTACTAATCAACGAAGACGTCAAACTCGATAAACCCGTCAGTACCACACTTATCCGCGTAAAGAACGCTTATGAATGTGTAGCTAAGTTACTACAGTTCTATGAGTCAATGAAACCTGTTAAGAAGGGTATTGATTCACTCGCATACATTTCTCCTAAGGCCACCATTGGACAAGATGTCTATATAGGTGCATTCGCCTATATCGGCGATGGAGCCGTGATTGGTGATGGCACCATGGTTTATCCCCATACTGTCATTGGAGATGGCGTGCAGACTGGTTCAAAATGTGTGTTCTATCCCAACGTTACTATTTATCAGGGATGTAAAATCGGAAATAATGTAACAATCCATGCTGGCAGCGTAATCGGTGCCGATGGTTTTGGTTTTGCTCCCAATACTGAGGGTTATGATAAAATACCGCAGATTGGCATCGTCATCATCGAGGATAATGTGGAGATTGGCGCCAACACCTGCGTAGACCGTTCCACAATGGGACAGACTGTTATTCACAAGGGTGTGAAACTCGACAACCTGATTCAGGTGGCTCATAATTGTGAAGTTGGAGAAAACACCGTAATGTCGGCTCAGGTAGGTTTGGCAGGTTCAACTAAAGTTGGAGCTTGGTGTATGGTTGGTGGTCAGGCCGGTTTTGCCGGACATATTCAGATTGCCGACAAGACATTCATCGGTGCTCAGTCTGGTGTCATCAGCAACACGAAGGGAGACGGTGAGCAACTGATAGGTTCACCTGCCGTTAATCCCAAGATGTATTTCAAGGCGAGAGCTTTGGATGCTAAGCTTCCTGACATGTACCGTCAGATAGCTCAATTGCAACGTGAAATAGAAGAATTAAAAAAGAAACTCTAAGAAATATGAAGCAGAAAACTTTGAAAGGCAGTTTCTCCCTGTTTGGTAAGGGACTGCATACGGGTTTGAACCTCACAGTAACATTCAATCCTGCCCCGGAAAACACGGGCTATAAAATTCAGCGTATTGACCTTGAAGGCGAGCCTGTGATTGATGCCATTGCAGAGAATGTCGTTGACACCCAGCGTGGTACGGTACTTGGTAAAGGCGATGCTCGTGTTTCTACTGTAGAGCATGGTCTATCTGCTCTCTACGCTTTAGGCATTGACAACTGTATGATTCAGGTAAATGGTCCTGAGTTTCCTATTCTCGATGGCTCTGCCATCCAGTATGTTGACAAGATCAACGAGGTAGGCATTGAGGAACAGAATGCGCCAAAAGACTATTATATCATTCGCAAGAAAATTGAAGTGAAGGACGAACAGACAGGTTCATGCATCACGATTCTTCCTGATGACTCTTTCTCAATCACAGCGATGTGCTCATTTGAATCAAAGTTCATCAGTTCACAGTTTGCGACACTTGACAATCCGCAAAACTATACCAAAGAAATAGCCAGTGCCCGTACGTTTGTTTTCGTACGCGACATCGAGCCTCTGCTTCAGGCCAACCTGATTAAGGGTGGCGACCTGGATAACGCAATTGTCATTTACGAGCGTCAGACCACTCAGGAACGTCTCGACATGTTGGCAGATATGCTGCACGTAGAGCATCGCGACGCTACAGATCTGGGCTACATCCAGCACAAGCCTCTGCAGTGGGACAATGAATGCACACGCCACAAGTTGCTCGACATCATTGGCGATATGGCCCTGATTGGTAAGCCTATCAAGGGTCGCATCGTAGCTACTCGTCCAGGACATACCATCAACAATAAATTTGCCCGTCAGATGCGAAAGGAAATTCGCAAGCACGAGATTCAGGCACCTATCTATGATCCAAACGAAGAGCCAGTCATGGACGTGAACCGCATCCGTGAACTTCTGCCCCACCGCTACCCCATGCAGTTGGTTGATAAGGTGGTTGAACTGGGAGCGACGACCATCGTTGGTATCAAGAACATCACGGCCAATGAACCATTCTTCCAAGGGCACTTCCCACAAGAGCCCGTGATGCCCGGTGTACTTCAGATTGAGGCTATGGCTCAGTGTGGTGGTCTGCTGGTACTCAATACTCTCGAAGAGCCTGAGCGCTGGAGCACCTATTTCATGAAGATCGACGATGTGAAGTTCCGTCAGAAGGTGGTTCCTGGCGATACCTTGATTTTCAAGGTAGAACTGATGGCTCCCGTACGCCATGGTATCTCTTCAATGAAAGGTTACATCTTTGTTGGCGACCATGTAGTGGCTGAGGCATCATTTACAGCACAAATCGTAAAGAACAAATAAGATGTTTATATGGCAAATCAGATACATCCTTTAGCAGTTGTTGACCCAGAGGCAAAACTGGGCGACAACAATATCATTGGCCCATTCTGTGTGATTGACAAAAACGTAGTCATGGGCAACAATAACAAGCTCTACAATGGTGTGACCCTCCATTTCGGAGCTCGCATTGGCAACAACAACGAATTCTTTCCCGGTGCATCCATCTCAACAAAGCCTCAGGATCTGAAGTTTGTTGGCGAGGAGACCACATGTGAAATTGGCGACAACAACTCCATCCGCGAGAATGTTACCATCAGTCGTGGTACCGCTTCAAAGGGTAAGACCGTAGTAGGCAATGGCAATCTGCTGATGGAGAATATGCATATTGGTCATGACTGCGAGATTGGTAATGGCTGTATCATTGGCAACTCTACGAAATTTGCCGGTGAAGTGATTGTCGACGACAATGCCATTATCTCGGCATGTTGCTTGTTCCACCAGTTCCTGCACGTTGGAGGCTATATTATGTTCCAAGGTGGTAGCCGTACGAGCCAGGACATTCCCCCTTACGTAATCGCAGGCAAGGAACCTGTTCGCTATGCAGGTGTGAATCTCATTGGTCTACGTCGTAGAGGTTTTTCCAACGAGACCATCGAGGCTATCCATGACGCCTATCGTATCATCTACTCTAAGGGAGTCATGAAGGAGGGCGTGGCTGAGGCTCGCGCCAAATATCCCGACTCTAAAGAGGTTGAATACATTTGCTCATTCATCGAGAACTCTAAGAGAGGAGTCATCAGATAAACAATATTGAAAAAGACGCTGATAGTCATCACAGGCCCCACGGCCGTTGGTAAGACGGCCTTGTGCCTGAAGATTGCCAAGTATTTCGACATACCTATCATCAATGCCGATTCACGTCAGATATACAGCGAACTGAACATTGGTACAGCACGTCCCACTGACGAGCAGATGAAACAGGTCAGGCATTATTTCGTGGGCACTTTGGGGCTGGAAGACTATTACAGTGCATCGCTCTTTGAACAACAGACACTCGAGTTACTGGAACAACAATTCAGACATCGGGACTACGCCTTACTCTCTGGTGGCAGCATGATGTATATCGATGCCGTTTGCGATGGTATTGACGACATTCCCACCATCGACGAAGACACCCGTACGCTGATGAAACAGAGACTGGCAAACGAAGGACTCGAAACTCTCTGTCAGGAACTGAAGAAGCTCGATCCGGAATACTACGAAACAGTTGACAAGCAGAACCCACGACGGGTGGTACATGCACTCGAAATCTGCACGATGACAGGCAAGACCTACACATCGTTTCGCAAACGAGAAAAGAAAGAGCGATCTTTCAACATTATAAAAATCGCACTTAACCGACCGCGTGAGGAACTCTATGAGCGCATCAACCAGCGTGTTGACCAGATGATGGCCGACGGACTGCTCGAGGAAGTCAAAAGACTCTATCCTAAGCGTCATCTGAATGCGCTGAATACTGTGGGGTACAAAGAACTGTTCGATTACCTTGACGGACGATGGTCATTAGAAGAGGCAGTAGAACGCATCAAGGGTAATACCAGACGATACGCCCGCAAACAGTTAACTTGGTATAAGAAGGATGAACGTATCAAGTGGTTCCATCCTGATGAAACAGAAAAAATAATCAGTTATATATCTCAAGACTATGAGCAACGAAACGATTAACAAATACAAGGCTTGGCTGAATACAGCGATGCAGAAGGTGAAAGGCTTCTGGCCATGGTATAAAGGTCTTTATCAAGGGCGTCCTTGGTATATCAAGACTGGTCTTGGAATTGCCTCGCTCATTGTGGCTTTCTTCCTTTATCTGGGTGCAGTCGACATGAACTTCTTGTGGCTTTTCGGTAAGTCACCATCTATGTCGACCATCAAGAACAAACGACCTGCAGAGGCCTCCATGATCTACAGTGCTGATGGCAAGCTGATTGGTAAGTTCTTCAGTGAGAACCGTACACCTGTAACCTATGAGGAGGTGAACCCCGTATTTTGGAAAGCCCTCATCGATACAGAAGACGAGCGTTTCTTCCATCATCATGGCATCGACTATCAGGCCTTTGCAGCAGCATTGAAAGACTATGCCCTACACCACGACGCACGTGGCGCTTCCACCATCACCCAGCAGTTGGCAAAGAACCTGTTCCGAACCCGTTCTGAATATTCAACAGGATTGCTGGGATATATCCCTGGTATCAAAATGCTCATTCTGAAGAGCAAAGAATGGATTACGGCCTACAAACTGGAGTTCTTCTTCACCAAAAATGAGATTCTGACGCAGTATGCCAATACCGTTGATTTTGGTTCGAATGCGTTTGGTATCAAGACGGCTTGTAAAACCTACTTCAACTGTAAGCCTCAGGATTTGACAACTGAGAATGCAGCCATCTTGGTAGGTATGCTTAAGGCCACCACATATTATAATCCCCTGATCAATCCGGAAAACTCGCTCAAGCGTCGTAATACCGTACTCGACCTGATGTGCCAGCATCGCGACTTGACCAAGGAAGAGTGTGATTCACTGAAAAAGTTAGAAATCAAACTCGACTACAGCGTTGAGAGTGCCTATGACGGCGATGCCAACTACTTCCGTGAGGCGGTTGCCGACTATCTGAAGGGTTGGTGCGAGGAATATTTTGACAATCGTAATGCCCTGTATACTGAGGGACTGAAGATATACACCACCCTCGATTCGCGTATGCAGAAGTATGCCGAGGAGGCAGCCTTTAAGCAAATGAAACAGGTGCAGCAAACGTTCAACGCTCACTGGGGAAGCACCAATCCCTGGCAAGACGAGAACCACGTAGAAATAAAAAACTTTATTGAGGATATCGCCAAGCGACAGCCTGTGTACAAATATCTCTCAAAGAAGTTCGATGGCAATGAGGATTCCATCAACTACTACCTCAATAAGCCCCACACCGTGAAGGTGTTCGACTATGAGAAGGGACAGATCGAGAAGGAACTTTCAACGATGGACTCTATCCGCTACATGGTGCGCTTCATGCATTGCGGTTTTGTGGCTATGGAGCCCCAGACGGGTCATGTAAAAGCATGGGTGGGCGATATAGACTTCAAGTCATGGAAGTACGACAAGGTAACAGCAATGCGCCAGCCTGGTTCAACCTTTAAACTCTTCGTATATACAGAAGCCATGAATCAGGGCATCACCCCTTGCGACACCCGCAAGGATGAGTTCATCTCTATGAAGGTGATGGATCATGGCAAAGAAGTAACATGGGCACCAACGAATGCCGACGGCCGTTTCTCTGGCGCAGACATCACCCTGAAGCAGGCTTTTGCCATGAGTATCAACTCTGTAGCCGTTCGCTTGGGTCAAGAGTGTGGCATCGACAACATCGTGAAGACTGCTCACGACATGGGTATCAAGTCTAAACTCGACGCGACCCCCTCGCTCACCCTGGGTTCGAGCGATGTGAACTTGCTTGAGATGGTCAATGCCTATTGTACACCTGTGAATGATGGCGGACACATGGAACCTGTGCTGGTGGCAAAGATTGAAGACCGTGACGGCAAGGTGATTTACGAAGCGCCTACCGAGGCTACGCAAGCTATCCCTTATCGTTCTGCCTTCCTGGTACAGCAGTTGCTGAAAGGTGGTATGAGTGGTACGAGCTCACGCCTGATGGGTTTTGTAGGCTATGACAAGGCTGCTGATACAGACTTTGGCGGAAAAACGGGTACGTCCAACAATCACTCCGACGCTTGGTTCATAGGTACTACACCTAAGCTGGTGGTTGGCGCATGGGTTGGCGGCGAATACCGAAGCATCCACTTCCGTACCGGCATGCTAGGACAAGGCAACCGTACAGCTCTGCCTATCTGTGGTTACTTCCTCGGCTCTGTGCTTAATGACCCCGCTTTCAAGAAATATCGCGCAAAGTTCAGCGCACCTCGTAATATCGACCTTGCCAGTGCCATGTATGATTGCGGTGGCTACTTCCAGGCTCCAGCCGACTCAGACTCGCTGAGCACAGACTCGCTCTCACTTGATGCAGACGACACTGATGCTATATTCCTCGATGAGCACGGCAATCCATTACAGCGCCCTCAGAAGGATCCAGAGCCAGACGATACCAAGCAGCAGACGGCACCTCAGACCAATGGTGAGGGAACGAAAGACGAAGACTAACCCGATAAGTTACTGATATCGTTGGAACTAGATCTTGAAAACAAGGAGTGGCAGGACGCGCTCCAGATCGTGAACTATACCCGTCGTTCGCTTTTCCTCACAGGAAAGGCGGGGACGGGTAAAAGTACGTTCCTGCGCTACGTGTCGAAAAACACCAAGAAGAAGCACGTCATTTTAGCCCCAACGGGTATTGCGGCCATCAATGCAGGAGGGAGCACGCTTCACAGCTTCTTCCGTCTGCCTTTCCACCCCTTGCTGCCCAATGATTCACGCTACAACTACCGCCACCTGAAAGAGACACTGAAATATACAGGTGCCCAACGCAAGCTGATTCGTGAAGTAGAGCTGATTATCATAGATGAGATTTCTATGGTCCGTGCCGACATCATCGACTTTATTGATAAGGTGTTGCGCATATACACACGCAATCCAGAACCCTTTGGTGGAAAACAACTCCTACTAGTGGGTGACATCTACCAGCTGGAACCAGTGCTGAAGGACGAGGAGCGTCAATTACTTCAGCCCTTCTACCCCTCGGCCTATTTCTTTAATGCCAAGGTGTGGCAGACGATGCCCATCGTATCGATTGAACTCCGCAAGGTGTATCGCCAGACAGATGATCGTTTCATCTCCATCCTCGACCGTATTCGCAACAACACGGCTACAACTGCAGATCTGGAAACCCTCAACACCCGGGTATCTGCTTCCAATCAAACCGTAAATAACAGAAGCCTCACCATCACGCTCGCTGCCCGTCGCGACACCGTAGATTATACTAATGAGCAGCGTCTGGCAGAGATTAAGGGTAATCCTTCGGTTTTTCGCGGTACCATCAAGGGCGACTTTCCCGAGAGTTCGCTCCCTACCCCCATGGAACTTCAGTTGAAACCTGGTGCTCAGGTTATATTCGTAAAGAACGACAAGGAGAAGCGTTGGGTGAACGGTACGCTGGGCACTGTGAGTTATATTGCCGAGGAAGAGGGTGTAATCGGCATCATCGACGAGCAAGGTGTGGAACACGATGTGGAGCGCGAGGTGTGGGAGAACATGCGCTATACCTTCAACGAGAAGGAACAGAAAATAGAAGAAGAACTTTTGGGTACCTATACCCAATTTCCCGTTCGACTAGCGTGGGCCATCACCGTACACAAGAGTCAGGGACTCACATTCTCACAAGTGTCGATTGACTTCGCTGGCGGAGGCGCTTTTGCTGGTGGGCAAACATATGTAGCGCTCTCCCGATGCACCTCGCTCGAAGGACTCACGCTGAAAGCTCCTCTGCGACAGAGCGACATCTTCGTACGAGCAGAGGTGGTGCAGTTTGCCAATCACTACAACGACCAGACACTGATTTCAAAGGCACTTGAGGAGGGCAAGGCCGACCGCGAGTATCGCGATGCCATCCGTGCCTTCGACACACTCGACTTCGCAGGTTTCCTCGACCACTTTTTCACGGCTATCCATCTACGCTACGACATCGAGAAGCCACACATACGCCGTTTCATACGCAGGAAACTTGAAATCATCAGTCGCCAGAAACGTGAGATTGAGCGTATGAAAGCAGAGCATGCCTCTGAGATGGATGCCCTGAAAGCAGAAATCAAGTCGAAAAATGAACTCTTGAAGCGATTGGCAGCTGAGTATACCATCTTAGGACGCGAGTGCGAGCACGAACACATGATCGATGCCGCCATCCGCAACTATGAGAAGGCGCTCGAGCTCTATCCCGATGCCGGTGATGCCCGTCGCCGTCTCAAAAAACTACAAGGAAAAAAGTGACAAATGTCATTTGTCACTTTAGTCACCCATACATTTGATTCTTAGGATTTCACTTCTTTAGCGTGAGCCAGCTTAAGCCTCTCGTTCAGCATATTAAGCAAGTCGTGTGGCTTAATGTCCATATGATTGATAGGAATCTCATAGACAGCCCCAGGCGCATCAGGATTGCGCAGGCGCTCTTTGCGTCCCTCCTCAATCTCGTCGAGTGATTTCCAGTTCTCATGCTCCTTCTTATATTGGATACCTATCAGCTTCAGAGTCTTGTATTTTGTTAGGTAGAACGCATCGACATCACGAAAGCAGACTGTCCACTTGAACTTGTTATTCACTTCGAGATACTCGTCGGTGATGGTCATGCAAAGCCTTTGTTTGTAAAAATCATGAAGATACTTAATAAAATAGAACGCAAAAATGCAGACTGGAGTACCTAGCAGATTCCACCACATCTCTTCACGGCTGCTGAAATAGAGTCTCGTCAATATATAGACTACAAGACTAGTTAGCATCAAGGCAACAAAAGCCACGACCTTTTTTTTCGAAAAATAGATTTTAACCTCTTTCATATTCCAGAAACAACTTAAAAGATGAAGGCTGCTACATTGAGCGCCAACGTAATGAGTGTGATAAAGAAAATAGCAATGATCATAATTGTACTGATTTATTCTGAGTTTACGATTGATTAATTTGGTTTTCTAACTTCCGATGGTGCAAAGATAGGCATTCTGCCGTGAATTCACTTACACACTTCGTTCTTTTATTTGTTTATTTGTATCATTTAACTAATTCAGAAGCTTATTCATCCCTGTATTCAAGAATATCGCCAGGCTGACAACCCAGTTCGCGACAAATTGCTTCAAGCGTCGTAAAGCGCACCGCCTTGGCCTTGCCCGTCTTCAGAATCGAGAGGTTAGCCAGCGTAAGCCCCACCCGATCAGCAAGTTCACTGAGCGACATCTTGCGCTTAGCCAACTCCACATCGAGGTTTACGATAATCTGTCCCATACGCCATCAGATGGTTAAGTCCTGCTCCTCTTTCAGCTTCATGGTGTCCTTAAGGAACTTAGGCACGAAGAAATAAAAGATAATCATACAGAAGAAGGGTCCCTGATACAGAGTACCTGCCAACTTGAGCACATTTTTCGGGCTTTCGCCAGCCAGGCTGTTACTTACGCCATAGTCCAGCATATATCCTGCTATCGCACAATAGACCAGACACGAGGCGGCCATGATGTAGTAAAGCCACACGCACCAGCGCGTATACTGCTTATTAATATAAATAAGGTACGCGAGAAGCAAGTATAGCAAGAAGAAATACGTGCGGGCCAGGTTGTCGGTGAGATAGCAGAGATTCTGCCAATAGTCATACGGCGTTTCGGCATTATTCATACGATAGATATCGCCGTTTATCATACAGCCCATGAGGATAGCCATAAACAGAAGACAGATTACGGATATCGGATTCTTGGTGCAGCAATTGCGAAGGAAATTACTTATACGCTTATACATTATTTTAAGTTTTTATTGTTAATAACTTAGTCGTTTATTTTATTGATTTACTTAATAAGTTTATCGTTATCGATTATATATTTATCGATTTTCGATATGCAAAAGTAGAAACTTTTCCCATTTCCACCAAACTTTTCCCCAAAAACTTTATCGTTTTTCGATAAATTTAACGATTCAGGATATACGGGGCTCTTGGTCTGAACTGCTTTAATGGGCATTTTACTCCGAGTAAAGTCAAGGTTTAGTCCGAGTAAAATCAGACTTTCCACTAAGGAAAGTAGCTAACAAGTTTGTGATGTTACGATGATGTATATGCGCATCACCAACATTAAAAAGTGTGAACCTTTATAAAAAGAAAATAGCAAATTATAGATTTCTAGGCGTTTTTTATCGACGAAAGCAATCGATTACACGGTTTTTTATGTTAAATTTCGAAAATATTAGCGTTTGTGTGGGTGCACAATATTTTTTCCTAAAAAAAGTTGAAGAAATATTTGGAGAAGTAAAAAAAAGGCATTACCTTTGCAACCGTTATCCTGAAAACAATCTTTTTACCTTAGAAAACTAATACCTATTGAAGATATGGAGCGATCGCTTGCGAAAGTCGTCGCTTTATTTTTTGCCCATACGTACAGATTTGTTAAACTTTCATAAATCTATATCTAAATCTCGACACACCAGTCTCAATTATTAATAAAATTAGTACCTTTGCACCCCGTTAGAGTCCGTTGGGGCAGAGTGAAGTGTGTACGAACGTATGCCGCCTCGCGGAAAAAACCCTTTATACAAGAAAATAAATAATGTACGCAATTGTAGAAATTCAGGGTCAGCAGTTCAAGGCCGAGCAGGGCAAGAAGCTCTTCGTGCACCACATTAAGGATGCCGAGGCCGGTAAGACTGTTGAATTTGACAAGGTGCTGCTCGTAGATGCTGACGGTGCAGTGAAGGTAGGTGCTCCCACCGTAGACGGAGCAAAAGTAGTGTGTGAAGTAGTGAACCCGCTGGTTAAGGGTGACAAGGTCATCGTTTTCAAGATGAAGCGTCGCAAGGACTCTCGCAAGCGCAACGGTCATCGTGAGCAGTTCACTGAAGTAGAAATCAAGTCTGTAATCGCTTAAAACGTAGGAGGAACAACATTATGGCACATAAGAAAGGTGTAGGTAGTTCTAAGAACGGTCGTGAGAGCGCAGCTCAGCGACTTGGCATCAAAATCTTCGGTGGTCAGCAGTGTGTAGCTGGTAACATTATCGTTCGCCAGCGTGGTACAAAGCACAACCCGGGTAACAACGTGGCTATTGGTAAGGACGACACTCTCTACGCTCTCGTAGACGGTACTGTAAACTTCCACAAGGGAAAGTACAACAAGAGTGTTGTTTCAGTAATTCCAAATGCTGAAGCTTAATTAAAAAGAAACAACTTATTCCAAACAAACAACAGAATCCCGCGCTCCGTAAGGAGTTGCGGGATTTCTGCATTTTTATACTTTATAGTATAAAATCAAAAGAATGTTTGGGTTTTTCAGCGGAAATGATTACCTTTGCACCTTAGAAATCAGAAATCAACAAATAAATACGTATTTAACATGTTAACACTCAAACTTATCAATGAGGAAACCGAACGCGTGATTCGTGGCTTGGAGAAAAAACACTTTGCAGGTGCAAAGGAAGCCATCGATGGCGTGCTCGCAGTAGACAAGAAGCGCCGCGAGGCACAACAGGAGCTCGACAAGTGTCTGAACGAGCAGAAACAGCTTTCCGGCCAGATTGGCAAGTTCATGAAGGAAGGCAAGAAAGACGAAGCCGATCAGATTAAGCAGCAGGTGGCTCTGCTGAAGGAGAAATCAAAGGAGCTCGACGAAACCATGGCCAAGGCTCAGGAAGAGATGACAACCCTGCTTTGTCAGATTCCAAACATCCCATACGACGAGGTACCCGAAGGCAAGGCTGCAGAAGACAACCACGTTGTGAAGAGCAATCTGAAGGAGTGCAGCGACAGCGACACCGTGGGCAACTGGGACGTAAACCCCAAGCTGGGTATTGAGAATCCCCTGCCCCACTGGGAACTCGCCAAGAAATACAATCTCATCGACTTCGACCTGGGTGTAAAAATCACAGGTGCCGGTTTCCCCGTCTATATCGGTAAGGGAGCACGTTTGCAGCGTGCGCTCATCAATTTCTTCCTCGACGAGGCTCGCAAGGCTGGCTATACAGAGATCATGCCTCCGACGGTAGTGAACCAGGCTTCAGGCTACGGTACAGGTCAGCTGCCCGACAAGGAAGGACAGATGTATCACTGCGAGGTAGACGACTTCTATCTCATCCCCACAGCAGAGGTTCCTGTGACGAATATCTATCGTGACGTCATTCTCGACGAGAAGGACCTGCCCATCAAGAACTGCGCCTACACCCAGTGTTTCCGTCGCGAGGCAGGAAGCTATGGTAAAGACGTTCGCGGTCTGAACCGTCTGCACGAGTTCTCAAAGATTGAGATTGTACGCATCGACAAGCCCGAGCACTCAAAAGAGAGCCACAAGGAGATGCTGGCTCATGTAGAAGGTCTGCTGAAGAAGTTGGAACTGCCCTATCGCATCCTGCTGCTTTGCGGTGGCGATCAGAGTTTCACCTCAGCCATCTGCTACGACTTCGAGGTTTATTCAGAGGCTCAGGGACGCTGGCTCGAGGTTTCGAGTGTATCAAACTTCGACACCTATCAGGCCAACCGTCTGAAATGCCGCTATCGCCGTGAGGACACAAAGAAGCCCGAGCTCTGCCACACGCTCAACGGTTCGGCTCTGGCTCTGCCCCGCATCGTAGCCGCCCTGCTGGAGAACAACCAGACAGAGAACGGCATCAAGGTGCCCGCAGCCCTCGTGCCCTACATGGGATGCGACATCATCGACTAAAATCAACAATAAACAAATACCTATGAACAAGATCGTAAGAAAAGAACAATTCTCTGAGAAGGTTTTCCTTTTCGAGATTGAAGCGCCGCTGATAGCCAAGAGCCGTAAGGCAGGCAACTTCGTCATCGTGCGCGTAGGAAAGAAAGGCGAGCGTATGCCCCTGACCATCGCTGGCGCCGACATCGCTAAAGGCACTATCACGCTGGTAGTACAGAAGGTAGGTCTTTCATCGATGAAGCTCTGTGAGCTGGGCGTTGGCGATTATGTGACAGACGTGGTAGGTCCGCTTGGCAATCCTACGAAGATTGAGAACTACGGCACCGTGGTTTGCGCTGGTGGCGGCTTAGGTGTGGCTCCTATGCTGCCTATTATCCAGGCACTCAAGGCTGCGGGCAACCGTATTCTCTCCGTGATGGCAGGTCGCTCAAAAGATCTCATCATCCTTGAAGACAAGGTGCGCGAGAGTTCTGACGAGGTAATCATCATGACCGATGACGGCTCGTATGGCGAAAAGGGCGTGGTAACCGTTGGTATCGAGAAGTTCATCGAGCAGGAGCACGTTGACAAAGTGTTTGCCATCGGCCCTCCAATCATGATGAAATTCTCAAACCTCACTGCTCAGAAGCATAACATCCCCTGCGAAGTAAGCCTGAACACCATCATGGTAGACGGAACGGGTATGTGTGGTGCCTGTCGACTCACCATTGGCGGTAAGACCAAGTTCGTGTGCATCGATGGTCCTGAGTTTGATGGCGCCCTCGTAGATTGGGACGAGATGTTCAAGCGCATGGGTACCTTCAAGCGTGCAGAGCAAGAAGAGGTAGAGCACTATCAGGAACACCTCGACAGCATCTCTGACGAGAAAGTTGAAAAGACTTCGAAGGGTACTGATATCGTGATGGACGACGATCCTACCAACGATACCATTGAAATTCTTACTGATCGTAATGCTGCATGGCGTAAGGAGCTCCAACAGAGCATGAAGCCCAAGGAGCGCACTCAGATAGAGCGTGTGAAAATGCCTGAGCTCGACCCTGTATATCGTGCTACCACTCGCACAGAGGAAGTAAACATCGGACTGACCAAGGAAATGGCTATGACAGAGGCCAAGCGCTGTCTCGACTGTGCTAAGCCCAGCTGTGTTGAGGGCTGTCCCGTCAACATCAATATCCCGTCGTTCATCAAGAACATCGAGCGCGGTCAGTTCCTGGCTGCTGCAAAGGTGCTCAAGAACACCTCCGCCCTCCCCGCTGTCTGTGGCCGTGTATGTCCGCAGGAGAAGCAGTGCGAGAGCAAGTGTATCCACCTGAAGATGAACGAGCCAGCCGTAGCCATCGGCTATCTGGAGCGTTTCGCAGCCGACTTTGAGCGCGAGAGTGGCAACATCTCTCTGCCCGAGATTGCACCTTCTAACGGCATCAAAATTGCTGTGGTTGGTTCTGGTCCTGCAGGACTTTCGTTCGCTGGCGACATGGTAAAGAAGGGTTACGACGTTTATGTGTTCGAGGCCCTGCACGAAATCGGTGGTGTACTGAAGTACGGTATCCCCGAGTTCCGTCTGCCCAACAAGATTGTTGACGTTGAGATTGAGAACCTCGCCAAGATGGGCGTTCACTTCCAGACTGACGTGATTGTTGGCAAGACCATCAGCGTTGAGCAACTTGAGGCACAAGGTTTCAAGGGTATCTTCGTAGGCTCTGGCGCTGGTCTGCCTAACTTCATGAATATCCCTGGCGAGAACAGCATCAATATCATGTCGTCTAACGAGTATCTGACCCGCGTGAACCTGATGGATGCAGCCAACCCAACCACTGATACCCCATTGAATCCCGCTAAGAGCGTGCTCGTTGTGGGTGGTGGTAACACGGCTATGGACTCTTGTCGTACAGCCAAGCGTCTGGGTGCCGAGGTAACACTCGTTTACCGTCGTTCAGAGGTAGAGATGCCCGCCCGTCTCGAAGAGGTGAAACACGCCAAGGAAGAAGGTATCAACTTCCTGACGCTGCACAACCCCATCGAGTATATTGCAGACGAGCAGGGAGCTGTGAAGCAGGCCATCCTCCAGGTGATGGAACTTGGCGAGCCCGATGCATCAGGCCGTCGCAGTCCTGTGCCTGTTGAGGGCAAGACCGTCACACTCGATGTCGATCAGGTAATTGTGGCTGTTGGTGTATCGCCCAACCCACTTGTACCGAAGTCTATCCAAGGCCTCGAACTGGGACGTAAGAACACGATAGCTGTCAACGACGAAATGCAGTCATCAAGGGCTGAGATCTTCGCTGGTGGTGACATCGTGCGTGGTGGTGCTACGGTTATTCTCGCCATGGGCGATGGCCGTCGTGCTGCATTGAACATGGATAAGCATCTTCGTGGAGAAGCTTAATCAGAATAAAGAGAGCCATCGCCTCTGGCATCGTTTGAATGAACGTTTTGTCAAGGCGATGGCTACTTATCATCTGATAGAAGATGATGACCACATACTCGTGGGGCTTTCTGGCGGCAAGGACTCACTCCTGCTGCTCGAGCTCTTAGCTAAGCGAGCCAAGATTCAGCACCCGCGATTCAAGGTAGAAGCATTGCACGTGAGGATGGAGAACATCCACTACGAGACAGACACCAGCTATCTGCAGCAGTTCTGCGAGAATCTGGGTGTAACGCTCCACGTGAGAACTACAAGGTTCGAGGTGGAACAGACAGAGACGTCACAGCAACCTACAGACGCTGCCCGCCGTCGCAAACAGAAACAGCCATGTTTCCTCTGTTCGTGGAATCGTCGCAAGGAAATGTTCAATCTCGCTCAGGAACTGGGATGCAACAAGATTGCCCTGGGCCATCATCAGGACGACATCATCCATACGGCATTGCTCAACCTCACCTATCAGGCTCACTTTGCCACCATGCCAGTAAGCCTGAAGATGCGCAAGATGCCCCTCACGCTCATCCGTCCGTTGTGCCTTATTCAAGAGGCTGACATCAAGACATGGGCCGCGATGCAAGGATATCAGAAACAGCAGAAGCTCTGTCCCTACGAGACCAACTCTCATCGAACAGACATTAAACGTCTATACGAATCACTCGAACAACTGAACCCAGAGGTACGCTATAACATTTGGGGAGCGCTCGAAGCAGACAACAAACTCATTGAAGAATAAACAGAAAGAATATGAATCTCAAGACGGTTACCATCATTGCATTGTCCATACTTCTGCCACTCACTCTGAGTGCACAGAAACGTAAGAAGCGTGTAGTGAAGAAAGAGCCCGTTGTAGAGGTTCCGCAAGAAGATCCACGCATCACCAACATGCGTGAGATGACCCAGCAGATCGTTATCATCGACAGCATCGTCATGGACAAGAACCAGTTTCTGAGTGCTTTCCGCCTCTCTTCCGAGACAGGTACTGTCACCACTTGCCAGGAGTTTTTCGGCAAACCCGCAGAAGGCTATCTTTTCCGCAATGAGATGGGCAATAAGATCTACTTCTCCATGCCTGACGACAGCCTTCGTCAGCAGCTCTTCACAAGCGACAAGTTGGGCGAAGAATGGAGCAAAGCCCAGCCCCTTCAGGGCATCAGCGAAGGCATCAGCGAAGCCTCCTACCCCTTCATGCTTGCCGATGGCATCACGTTCTACTTTGCCGGTAAGGGCGAGGAAAGCATCGGAGGCTATGATATATTCCTCACTCGCTACGACTCTCGCAGCGGCAGTTTCCTGAAGCCCGAGAACATCGGAATGCCTTTCAATTCAGAGGCTAACGACTACATGTTTGCCATCGACGAACTCAATCAGATAGGCTACTTCGTCAGCGACCGCCGCCAGCCCGAAGATCAGGTATGTGTTTATATCTTTATCCCCTCCGATAGTCGTAAGACATACGACTCTTCTATGTATACCGAACAGCAAATCCGCGACTTTGCAGACATAACCCGTATTGCCGACACTTGGGGCGATGGCCAGTTGCGCAAGAATGCGCTCATGCGTTTAGAGGCAATAAACGCCCAGAAGCCAACTGCAGAAGTTCAGCAGACAACAGATAACCAACAGGTTATTATTATCAACGACCATCTCACCTACTCCAAAGCCAGCGACTTCCGTTCACAAAAAGCCGCCATGCTCTACAAGCAGCTCATCTCTGCCCGCAAACAACTCGACATGCTCGAAAGCGAACTTAGTAAATCGCGCGATTACTTTGCCAAGGCATCGGATAGCGAACGAACATCCCTGCGCAAAGAGATACTCAGCGCAGAGAAAGAACTCTTGCAACTCAACCGCCAGATAAAAACGCTTGAGAAGCAGACACGTAACGAAGAAAATTCCGTATTAAACTAAAATAAACAAGTCTATGAGTAAGAAACATTTTCCAGAATCAGAACTGATTATTAATGCCGACGGCTCATGCTTCCATCTGCATCTGAAACCAGAGCAGTTGGCCGACAAGATCATCCTTGTGGGCGATCCCGCCCGAGTAGATACAGTTGCTGCCCACTTCGACACCAAGGAGTGCGACGTTAGCAGCCGCGAGTTTCATACAATCACCGGTACATATAAAGGTAAGCGAATCACAGTACAGAGTCATGGCATCGGATGCGATAACATCGACATTGTAGCCAACGAGCTCGACACACTCGCCAATATCGATTACAATACTCGCGAAGAGAAGGCCAATCATCGCACATTGACGATGGTTCGTATCGGCACATGTGGTGGTCTTCAGCCCAACACCCCTACTGGTTGCTTCGTTGCCAGCGTCAAGAGCATCGGTTTCGACGGACTGTTAAACTACTATGCTGGCCGTAACGAGGTGTGCGACCTGCAGCTTGAAGAGGCTTTCAAGAAACACATGAAGTGGAATCCAATTAAAGGTTCTCCATACGTATCCGTAGCAGATAAAGAGCTTATCGATCAGATTGCCCAGGATGATATGGTACGTGGTTACACCATCTCATGTGGCGGATTCTATGGTCCTCAGGGCCGTGTGCTTCGTGCCAATCTGGAAGACCCGAAGCAGAACGAGAGAATCGAGAGCTTTGAGTATGAAGGTATGAAGATCTGTAATTTCGAGATGGAGTCATCAGCCCTTGCAGGTATGGCTTCTTTGCTCGGACATCGCGCCATGACATGTTGCATGGTCATCGCCAACCGCTACACCACAGAGATGAATACCGAATACAAGAATAGTATAGACACACTTATCGAGAAAGTTCTCGACAGAATATGATCGACACTATCTGCGCGCTTGCAACGGCTCCTGGCGGAGCACTCGGAATCATAAGAATCTCAGGCCCTCAGGCGCTTGAGATTCTATCTCATGTCTTCACCAAGTCACTCACCAATGCCCAACCCAACACCATTCACTATGGCCACATCAAAGACGGGGATAGCATTGTCGATGAGGTGCTGGTAAGCGTATTCCGCTCTCCCCACAGCTATACAGGCGAAGAATCTGCAGAAATATCATGCCATGGTTCACGCTATATATTAAATAAGGTTCTCGAACTGCTCATTCAGCATGGTTGTCGGATGGCAGGACCAGGCGAGTTTACCCAGCGTGCCTACCTCAACGGTAAGATGGATCTCTCACAGGCCGAAGCCGTAGCCGACTTGATAGCCTCATCCAACAAAGCCAGCCACGACATTGCGTTGAATCAGCTGCGAGGCTATTTCTCATCAGAACTTTCACGTCTACGTGAACAACTGCTCAAACTAACATCGCTCCTCGAGCTCGAGCTCGATTTCTCAGACCACGAAGACCTTGAGTTTGCCGACCGAAGCGAATTACTTGAGCTCACCAAAACTATTGACAGTCACATTCTCAGACTCGCCAAGAGTTTCGAGACAGGACAAGCACTCAAGAACGGCATTCCCGTCGCCATTGTCGGCAAGACAAACGTTGGAAAATCAACGCTTCTCAATCGTCTGCTGAGAGACGATCGTGCTATTGTTTCCGACGTACATGGTACGACAAGAGACACCATTGAGGATACGATAGACATCCAGGGTATCACCTTCCGATTCATAGATACAGCAGGCATCCGCCAGACCACAGACGAGGTAGAGCTGATAGGCATCACTCGCACCTATTCCACCATCGAGAAAGCGCGCATTGTGCTTTGGCTTCTCGATGTAGCGCCAAGCGCTTCAGAACTTGAAGACATGCAAGAACGATGCAATGATAAATCATTGATTATCATACAGAATAAGATTGACAAGAATGCACTTCTTAAAATCGGAGCATCCCCTGACTCAAGTCAAGATTCTGTCAAGCAACTGCAGATTTCCGCCAAGCAAGGACAGGGCATCGATGCCCTTGAACAAGCCATCTATGAAGCCGCTCATATCCCCGAGCTCACAGAGAGTGACATTATCATAACCTCTGCCCGCCAATATCAGTCACTCATCCACGCCCACGACAACCTTACCCGTGTCATCGCAGGCTTGGAGACCGGCCTCAGCGGAGACCTCATCTCTGAAGACTTGAACCTCGTCTTAGACGATCTCTCAGACATCACAGGCCAAGGCCGCATTGTCCCCAACGAAGTACTCGGAAATATCTTTAAAAACTTCTGCGTGGGAAAGTGAAGCCACTAGCCCACAAGAAGGTGGCGGAACATGAGCGCAGCTACTCAAACGGCTCATGGACGTTTGATATCAACCACTATATAAATACCCTGATGAAAAAGCCCGGTGCGCTCAAAGGGTCAATCGCCCTCCGTCAGATGCCCGAGAAAATGCGTGAACTTTTCCGGGTGCACTTTGAGGACAACGGGAAAGACTTCCTCAAGCTGCTCAAGTACTGCAGGGAGAAGTCGTATGACTACAAGGATATACTGGATGCAGTAAGGAAGATACGCATGCGAGGTGCAAGACACATCAACTTTGACCAGATAAAGGTGGCTTTGGAAACAAGGGATGACAAACCTCTTGTCTTCACGGACAGCCAAAGGACTGACGACTTCCTGGAGATAGAACTCGGCAGCGAGGATGTGCTGTCACAGCTCGACAGCATCATGCAAAGTAATGCGGAAAGGAGGAACAGACTATGAGTGAGAAGGATATTGTAAGCGCATATGCCAAGGAACTGAAGCTGGCATCCGTAAGGGAGAATGCGGCACTCTTTGCCGAAGATGCCATGAGGGAGCAGTGGGGATATCTCTCCTTTCTGCGCAGACTGCTCGAAGAGGAAGTGATGCAGCGAAGGGAAAAAGAGCAAGATCACGCGCATACACAGGGCAGACTTCCCTCAAATGAAATACCTCGAGGAGCTCCAGCGTGAGAAGCTTCCCCTGGAGGGACAGATGCTCCTGCCGGAGGTGGAAACACTGGAGTTTGTCAAGGAAGGGAGAAGTATCGTCATGTATGGCAATCCTGGTACAGGCAAGACACATATCGCCATCGCACTAGGCATCAAAGCATGCCTTGAAGGACACTCGGTTTTCTTTACATCCGTGCCACGTTTGCTTACACATATCCGGGAAGCGAAGACGGAGAAGACACTGAGGAATCTGGAGATTAAGTTTGAACGCTACGACCTCGTTATATGTGATGAACTCGGGTATGTCGGCTTCGACAAGGAAAGCGCAGAGATGCTCTTCAATCATCTCTCATTAAGGACTGGGAAAAAGTCGACTATCATCACTACGAACCTGCCTTTTACCAGGTGGAAGGAGGTACTTAAGGATAAGGTTTTATGCTCTGCACTGGTCGACAGACTGTGTCACAAATCATACCTCGTCAACATGACGGGTACGTCATATCGTATTAAAGAAACAAAAAAATATATCAGTAATAAGTAATGTATAACAAACTTTTTATACCTTTGCAGTACTCAGTCGAAGTGGTATACTTTTAAATTATTATTTGGTATACTTTTACGTTATCATTTACACCTAACAGAAGGATATACATAATGAGTTTGAACGATATAGTAAATGCATTCAAAAATCATCAACTCCAATATGGACTAAATGGTGATTCCATGCAGCAAGAACTGTACAAATGGAAATTGGTGACTAAGCAAATTGGTCATCCAGATGCTAATGCGGATGATTTCGCAAAAGAGATAAACTCTCTTAGGTTCCAGAATCTTTGCTTCAGTACTCAGTTAACTGCAATAAGGCATTTTGCAGAATATGAACCTGAAGACTACCGAGAAGCCTTTAAGAACTTATTTGATGAAAATGTTGACTTACAGCAGCGCATTGACACTTTCACTTCCTCGTGCAAAAGCCTTTGGGACGATAAGATTAAGAAGAACTTTGGGCAAAACACAAGTGCAATGTGTGATGAGAGACTGATAAGTTGTTTCTTGACTTTACAAGATCCACAAAAATATACGTTCTACAAAAGTGATGTATATGCCAACCTATGTGATCTTCTTGATGTTGAACCGAAGAAAGCGGGTCAAAAGCTTGTTCATTTCTACGAATTACTCAAACAACACCTCGTTCCCATTGTAGAACAAGATACGGAGCTGATGGAATCCGTAAACAATGAACTACAAAGAGAAGGATGCATTCAAAGTACTATGCTGACAGCTCAAACAGCATTGTGGAACTATGTCAGTCAATTACGTAAGAATGGTAAACAACAGGTTTGGCTTTTCCTTGGTGGAAAGGACTCAAATGATTATCATTTTGATGAAATGTACAATGATGGCGTAATGGCTCTTTGTGGTTGGGATAAGGTCGGCGATTTGAGCGATTGCACTGATAAAAAGAGTATAGACAACCGAAGGCAAAGCGTTAGCGAGTACCAATTCAATACTGGCAATTTGACGGGAATGCTACATGCTATGGCTAATGAGATAAATGAAGGTGACATCGTACTGGCAAAATATAGCAAGTCTGATGTTGTTGGAATGGGAGTCGTAACAGGTGATTACAGATACGATGATAACTCTATTTATGGAAAACATTGTAGAGACATGTCATGGACGCATAAAGGATTGTGGCATTGTGCACCAATACTGAAAGATTTCGGACAAGAAGATTTTCCTGCAAAAGCTCTGACCAACGTGACTAAATCCAAATACATCCCAAAGATACTAGAAATGATTAAGGGCGAAAATAAGCTAGATAATAATACTCAGACATTAGAAGCCATGATGGAAGAATTAGAAATACTCAAACAAAAGAAACAGATTATCCTCCAAGGTGCTCCTGGCACAGGTAAGACATACAAAACAGCAGCCATTGCAGTAGGTATGTGTAATCCTGCCTTCTCTGATTTTGAAGACCATCAGAAGGTGATGGAAGAGTATGAAAGATTGCAGAATGAAGGTCAAATAGCCTTCTGCACCTTCCATCAGTCTATGGACTATGAAGACTTTATCGAGGGCTTGAAGCCAGAGGTGAAGGGCGATGCCGTAGAGTATAATGTGGAAAATGGCATATTCAAAACCATCTGTGAGTTAGCGCAGACTAAAGAAAATGCAGACATAGCAACTTGCATTGACAAATATCTCCAGACCATTAAGGGCTATGAGAATAAAAAGATTATTCCAACTGTGACAGGAAAGTCAGAGCTGTATGTGTGGTGGTCTGAGGGCAATGACACTATCAGCACACGCAGTGTCTTGTCCAAGAGTGAAAAAGGCGACCAGTATTCACCATCACCTCTTAACATTGAGAAGGTTAAGATGCAAGCTCTTGGTGAAGGTGTGGAGAACAACTGGAGACAATATGCCCAAGCATTCATCAATGCTGTGAAGAAGGAGTACAATCTGGAGAATCAGGTTTCAGATAAGCCATACGTACTTATTATAGACGAAATAAACCGTGGCAATGTTTCCAAGATATTCGGAGAACTTATCACTTTGCTTGAAGCCGACAAGCGCAGTGGTGGCGGTTCACATCATATCAGTTTGAAGTTGCCTTACTCTAAGGAAGACTTCTCCGTTCCCTCGAACCTCTACATCATCGGAACGATGAATACTACCGACCGTTCTACAGGAACTATTGATTATGCGGTTCGTCGTCGTTTTGCATTTGTTACATTGGAATCGAGAGCAGACGTTATCGAGAAGTGGTGTAACTCTCAGTCTGTAGCATCCGATGTTAAGAAGGCAGCTCTTGCCTTGTTTGCTCAGATCAATGGTTTGGACAAAAAAGACAACAGTTCTTTCATTGCCAAGCACAAAGCTTCCGATTTTGAGTTGGAAGATTTGAAGGTTGGCCACAGTTATTTTATGGCTAAAGACATGGCGAGCCTTAAATTGAAGATGCGCTATGAGGTTGTTCCCCTCATTAAGGAGTATATCAAGGATGGCATACTCAGAAGTATGTCAGATGATGACAAATACTTCGATAGCTGGCAGAACGCAGAATGCTATTATCCTTCGACAACAGATTACACGGCTGAATAATGCAGGAACACGAAAAGATACCATACGATTCCTTGTCCTATCAAGAGTATTGGGGGGAAGGAATGCGTCTTCCAGGCCAAAACAAAGGTCTGGACAGATGGTTCTTTCAGTGGCAGTGGCGTAATAACCCGATAGTAGATGACGAACAGGATTCAGAAAAGCCGGTAGTAACGGAATCCGGCTATTATGCTTCATATGTCATAGGTGCACAGTGGTTTGATGAAGCAAAAACTATGCCTCTTGTCATAACGACCAAGCATGGTTGTGACCGCATTGATTTCCTAAAGATGTTCAGCGTTTGTTTCAATAGTGGCATTGAAGCCAAAGAGTTCTCAAAGATTTATGCTGTAGATATGGATGAACCCCGTATCAAGGCACCAGAACTAAAAAGCGTTCTTAGTCCT
>JAEEGK010001081.1_pt1 | contig 68013 bp, 57 predicted proteins | sample 8958771 | NCBI WGS metagenome assembly JAEEGK01 (sample SAMN16246547, study PRJNA631951) | gut metagenome | biome: gut microbiome; feature: rumen; material: SC-attached | host: Bos | place: Iran: Karaj | collected 2018-10
GACATACATCTGTTGTGATTGTGAATCCAGGTGGAACTGGAAGACTTAAAGGTTTCTTTGCCATCTGAGCAAGGTTAGCACCTTTACCACCGAGTTCGGCGCGCATTGATTCATCACCGTCAGCGTCACCGTTACCAAAAAAGTAAACATACTTTGTTGCCATTGATTTACTCCATATTAAAAAAAATTTTTTTCGAGTTAAGTATTACTATATTACAGTTTTAATTTCATATGGTCAATTATATAGGTAGACATCTTACTTTCTGTAAGGACAAGACTCCGAGCAGGAAGAACAATCCTTCCTCTTTTGTTTTATCATTTTAAAAATTATGAGACTTACAATTGCAATTAAAATTACACCTATGATTATTGTTGCCACCATGACAGCCTCCATTTTTATTATACCACTTAATTCTGATTAGCCAATATCATTGCTAATTTTTAATTCCTCGTGCTATACTCAAAAGGCATGGGAAAAATCATGAATAAGATTTTAATAAAAAAAGGCAGCTGCACCCTTGATTTAGGCGATGGCAGTGAACGCGGACTTTACGTTAATCAGGATTATATTTTACAAAAGCTTCATTCTGTTCATCGTGGCATCAGCCTTATGTACACATATTATCCTAACGACAAAGAATGGCCTGTTCGTGCCTGCAATTTAAAAAGAGAAGAAGAACAAAGGTTTGCCTGGGATTCTCCTTACGAAAATTATTTTCCTTATCGTGGCGGGCGTGAAGGTCTGCTTGATGATGAGCCTTTTAATTTTATGAATGATATCCGCCGTCATGGAATGGATGTTGTGCTTACAATTACAATTGACCCTTCCCTTACAAAAGAAGATATGATTGAAGTTGCAAAGGATCTGCGCCCTTATGGACGAGTGCTGCTTCGAATAAATCATGAATGTACAGGAAGCTGGTTCTGCTATACACGCCGCGCCACCTACCAGCAGATTGCAGACTTTTTTGTAATGTGCTGCGATGTCATGCACGAGTATGCACCAAATGTAAAAATGGTTTTATGTGCCGGATTGTTTGATGACACAACTGGCAAGCTTGAAATGGAAGACATTTTTTTAGAAGCACACAAAGCCTGTGATATTTGGTCAGGAGACAATTATCTTTCGCTTCACTGGGGCTGGCCGAATGATATTGCAACAAAAGGAAAAGCTTCTTTCGGCTCTTTTGATAACGAAAAGGTTTACCAGAAATTTAAGAAATCAGTAAAGCGTTTGCAGGAAATTACAGGCCAGAAAAAACCGATGGTGCTTAGCGAAATGAATGCAGACGGAGATGTAAACGGCCCTTATGATCAGGCAAAAAAAATGCAGGCCTTTATGGACCGCCTTGAAGCAGACCCGGAAAAATGGCTCGACGCTTTTACGCTGTACCAGTTCCGCGACGACGGACGACTTGGTCTTGAAGTAACAGACCCTAACAACAGCGACGTTGGAATTGAACAGCCTATTCTTGCAAGCTACAGAGAAAGCTTACACAAGCCGTTCTTTTCTAAAAAGTTTGAAGCTGCCGGAGACGTTGAGCTTCCTGTAAAGCTCCGCTGGTCAAATGCAGAAGATGCAGAGGGAATTGAGATTCCTGTTATGATTGAGAAGGATCCGCACTTTGCAGAGCTATATTTTAAAGATGATTTGATTGACCAGAACCTTATGCTCGAGTTTGGCGGCTGGTGGTTTTATAAAAAGCCCGGCATAAAATGCATAGACTTGATGAGCTGGTTTTTTGAAAATAAAATTACTGCGCCACAGGAAATGAAGCTTCGTATTTTTGCGCCTCCTGCAGATGGAAAAAATCATCCGTTTGGAAAGGACGGACTTCCTGATTTCAGTGTAAACGGAAAAGCCTTACGCGAAGTACCCGACGGAGACTGGATGAACAATTATTACGCTGTGCTTTCTTCTGTGCCGGAAATTAGAATTGAATATGAACCTGTTGTAGGAGCTGATGATGAATATAAAATTGACTGACCTTAAATGGTACGGAAGAAATTTTGATTATAACAAAGTACGCTATTTTAATTATTCATGCAGCGGTTTTGAATTCTGTATGACAGGTAAAAAAGCAGTTGCAACAATTTTGAGCGACCCGGACAAACAGAAAAAAGCAGAACGCGGTGTGATTGGCGTTTATGTAAAGGAATTAAAATCTGAAAAAGAATATAAAGGTGCAGGCTTCTGGGAACATTTCCCGGAAGGAGAACCTGTGCGCTTTGTGCTTGATGCCTCGGAAAAAGAATATGTTCTTTTTGAAAGCCCTGTTGAAAAAACTGTAGTGATTAAAGTTCTTAAGTTGAGCGAGTGTGCGTTTGGGTATGCAGGGTTGAAGAAGGTGGATATTATAGGCGGCCTTCGACAAGCTCAGGCACCCCGGACAACCCTCCCTCGCATTGAGTTCATCGGTGACAGCATAACTTGTGGCTATGGGCTCGAAGGTGTCTGGGGCAAGGACACTTTTAAAACTACACAGGAACGCCCGGACAAGGCATATGCCTTCTTAACTGCCAAAGCCCTTGGTGCAGATTTTCAGTTGTGCAGCTGGAGCGGTATTGGAATTACTTCTAATTATGTAGACCCCGAAACTATATTCCTTCCGGAAACAAGCTGGCTTATGCCTGCATGCTGGCCTTACACAGACAAAAAAGGTCAACTCAAACTCAAGCTTGAACCAGAAGTTTGGGACGCTTCAAAGTTCCCGCCTGACATTGTCGTAATCAATCTTGGAACAAATGATATCAGCTGGGTGCGCGGAAAAGAAGAAAGAAGACTTGCATTTGTAGCAGGCCTGCGTCAGCTCATAGAAGCCGTACACCGCCGAAGTCCGAATGCAAAAATCTGCTGCTGTCTTGGCATAATGGGTCAGGAACTTTGTGATTCAGTTAGTCAGGCCTGCAAATTATTCAGCAAGGATTTTCCGAACGTAACAATAAAAGCCGTTAAGTTTGACATGCAGAAAGAAGAAGACGGAATCGGCGCAGACTGGCATCCTTCTGCTGTTACGCACAGAAAGGCTGCTAAGAAATTAACTGCGGCACTTAAAGGCTTACTTTAATCTGTAAACCTTTGAATTTCTTTCCGGCGACCAGAGCTTCCTGCGTTCATCAGGAATTGAATCTATCTTATCCTCTGCAAAGCCAATTTTTTCAAACCAGTCGCTGGCTTGGGTTGTCATTATAAAAACAGATTTGGCCCCGCAAGACTTTGCTTTCTGCACAAGGCTTTCTACAAGCTTTGGACCAATTCCAATATGGCTGTAGGCTTCGTCAACTGCAACTGCTGCAATTTCAAACTGACCGTCATCATATTTATGAAGCGATGCACAGGCACGAACGCCACCATCAAATTCGTAAACATAAAAATCTTCAAGCTTTGCGGCAACATCTGCTTCGGTACGAGGCAACAGTTTTCCTTCTGCAACAAACGGGCGCATAACTCCAAGAACACTTGGAATATCTGTCTGTTCCATTGCGCGGATTTTTCCGTAGTTGTTTGTATAAATCATTGTGCCCGAACCAAGGTCGCTGAATATTTCTGTAAGCAAAACTCCGTCCAGATTTCCATCAAGTATGTGCGAACGATTTACTCCATTCAAACAGGCAGTCTTACTGAGCGCAAGAAGATTTTTTATCTGTTCGTCATCGGCATGAGAAGCAACATAAGAATCAAGCTCTTCGATATTCATTGCAGGAACAATTTCGCCGTCCTTCAAAATAGGAGACTGGTCGCCCATTACAAAAAAGAGCTTGTCTGCTTTAAGTTCAACTGCAACCTGCTGTGCTAAAACTGCAGAAGAAATATTATAAGGCTTACCTGTAGCGCTCCAGCCAATGCAAGGGAAAATCGGAATAAAGCCGTCATTCAAAACTGTGTTCAACGAAGCTGTATCAAGTCTGTCAATTTCGCCGGCAGCACCAAAATCAAAACCTTCCAGAACTCCCTTTGCGCGGGCTCGTACCCAGTTACCGATTACAGCAGTAATATTATTTGCGGCAAGGTTTGTCATTACTGTATTTGAAACATCAAACGCAGCCATTTTAATAAGAGGCATTGCCTTGTCGTTTGTTATGCGGATATTGTTTTTATAAGTCCAGTCTATTTTTGCCCCTTCAAGTACTTCATCAATTCTGGCACGAGCTCCGGGAATTATTACAACCTTAAGGCCTGCCTCATGCAAAAGAGCAATGTCGCGGATATGTGAACTGAACAGCGCAGATGAAATTGTCTTGTCATCCAGATAAATGACAATCAAAGCGTTGTGAAATTTTTTGAGATATCTGATTACGTCACGAACGTTTTCTGCTTTTTTGTTTGATATTTGATTCATAAGCTTAATTATATAGTTTTATTTTTTAATTTCCAACCAGTTCCAGAATTCGGGGTCCTCCTGACCTACCCGCCAGAAGCCAATTTTTTTAACGCCTGCTTCCTTGTACATTCGCAGAAGTGCTACATCGGACCAGGCATCATTAAAGTAGCCGGTAACATCAACCTGAGTTGTGTACTGCACCTTTGGAATATCATCCTCGTAGGTAATTTCTTCAACACCATTTGCAATCATCATTCTGTTCAGGCGCGAAAAATAATATGCTCCCTCTGTTGCCTGTGCTGCCCAGAAGCGTCCATAAAACGGAATGCCCATAATCAGCTTTTTTTCCGGGATTGCTTTGATTGCATATTCCATAACCTTGCGGCTCCATTCTACTGAAGCAACAGGCCCCGGCGCACTTGTAGACCAGTGTTCATCATAAGCCATTACAAAAACTCGATCGCTGTAGCTTGCGATATCTAAATACGGATAAACATCATCGGAAAGTCTTTTAAAACGAGCAGGCACGCAAACTGTAAACCATTTAGCCTGACCTAACATATAACGCAGGTCTGCCAAAAAAGTAAGGAAATGTTTTCTGTCGCGGGCAGGCACAAGCTCAAAGTCAATCTGAACTCCGTCATAAGGAGCAGCGGCCTTTACAATCTGTTTAAGCAGATTTTTGCGAACTCCATAATCAGGATTAATTACAAAATGAGTCAACGAACGGCTGTCGCAAACAATTACAAGATGACAGCGTGCCTTTCCTGTTTTAAGCTTTGAACGAACAGGAACAGAAGTAAGTTCACCGTAACAATTGATTTCTGCGCTAAAATAACAGACATCAGTTATTGGCAGACTTGAATCATACTCATCTTCGCGGCCTGCACTTACATAACCCCAGGTTTCTGCAAAGCTAACAGGCTCACCCTCTACCGGGCGCAGAGTATACAACTGAACAGGCTCTTTTACTGTAATATCTTCTTCCGGAGCTTCTTCTTCAAGTAATTCTGTTTCTTCTGCAAGCTCCGAGGTTGTTTCACTTAATTGTTCAATATCGCCTTTACCCTTTGCGGAAGCCAATGTGCACAAAAAAAACATACAAAATATAATGACTGTCCGCTTAAAAATCTTCTTTGCCATAATTTAAATATCGGTATAAGTTGAGGATTTTTGCATGCTATGTTATAATTTAATACATTATGAAAATTGGTTTTGACAACGATAAATATCTGAAAATTCAATCGGAACACATTAAAAAACGGATTGCAAAATTTGGCGATAAACTCTATCTGGAATTTGGCGGAAAGCTGTTTGATGACTATCATGCTTCGCGCGTTCTTCCAGGATTTCAGCCCGACAGTAAACTAAAGATGCTCATGCAGCTTGCTGATGTTGCAGAAATTGTAATTGTAATTAGTGCTGTAGACATTGAAAAAAATAAAATCCGTAGTGATCTTGGCATTACTTACGATAAGGATGTTCTTCGTCTGCGTGATGAGTTCCAGAACCGTGGACTTATGGTTGGAAGCGTTGTCATTACTCATTATACAGGCCAGGAAGCAGCAAAGCTTTTCCGTTCAAAGCTCAAGAAAATGGGAATTAAATCATACTATCATTATACAATCCCGGGCTATCCTTCTAACGTTGCACTTATAGACAGTGATGAAGGCTACGGAAAAAATGATTATATAGAAACTACACGCCCGCTTGTTGTAATTACAGCACCAGGACCAGGCTCAGGAAAAATGGCAACCTGTTTGAGCCAGCTTTACCACGAAAATAAACGCGGTATAAAAGCAGGATATGCTAAGTTTGAAACATTCCCTATCTGGAACCTTCCGCTTAAACATCCTGTAAATCTTGCTTACGAAGCTGCAACTGCCGACTTAAACGATGTTAACATGATTGACCCATGGCATCTGGAAGCCTACGGCAAAACAACAGTAAATTATAATCGTGATATAGAAATTTTCCCTGTACTTGATGCAATCTTCAAGGGCATTTACGGAAAGAATCCTTACAAGTCACCAACAGATATGGGCGTTAATATGGCCGGTAACTGTATTATTGATGACGAAGTTTGCCGTGAAGCAAGCCGCCAGGAAATAATCCGACGCTACTATGTAACACTTAACCGCTACATGGACGGAGATGCTTCTGAAGAAGAAATCAAGAAGATTGAACTTTTGATGCAGCAGGAAAAGATTTCTACAGACGAACGCCGTTGTACTGTTGCCGCAAAGGAACGTGCTGCCAAGTCTAAATCTATTTGTGCTGCTATTGAACTTGCAGACGGAACAATTATTACATCAGAAACTACAGAGCTGCTTGGTACAAGTGCTGCTCTTATTCTTAATGCAACAAAGCATCTTGCAGGTCTGGATCACAAGCTCAAGCTTATTCCAAAAGAAATGATTGAGCCTATCCAAAAGATGAAGGTAACATACCTGAGCGGAAACAACCCTCGCCTTCACACAGATGAAGTTCTTGTTGCTCTTGCAATGCTTTCTAAAGATGACGAAAACTGCCGCAGAGCAATTGACCAGCTTCCAAATCTCCGTGGTTGCCAGGTTCATACTACTGTTATGCTTAGCGAAGTTGACCGCAAGATTTTCAAGAAACTGGGTGTAGACCTCACCTGTGAACCAGTCAGCAAGAAGCAGAAGCCTCTGATTGGATAATCTTTTAATTGACAAAAACATCTCATTTTGTCATAATCCCATTGTCATTGTTGGGCTTGACCCGATAATCTCTTATCAGGAGTACTCTTATGGAAAAAAATGTTTCTTTAACACGTAAATTGGTTTTAACAGCTGCACTCAGTGCACTTATTATAGTTTTGGGTATTACTAAGCTTGGTCTTATTCCACTTGGACCAGCTGCATCTATTACAATTCTTCATGTGCCTATTATTCTGGCTGCCTGTCTTGTTGGACTTCCTTCTGCACTTTTTACAGGTGCTGTTTTTGGAATTATGTCACTTGTTCAGGCTGCAATGAGCCCAAGTGGTGTTCTTGATCCATTTTTTGTAAATCCGCTTGTTTCTGTACTCCCACGCGTGCTTGTTGGCCTTATTGCCTGGGCTTTGTGGGTTGCTTTCAATAAAATTCCAAAGTTTCCTAAAACTGTAAGCGCCGGAATTACAGCTTTCCTTTCTACAGTTTGCCATACTTTGCTCGTAATCGGCAGCCTTTACCTTTTCCAGGGCGCTGCAACACGCGAAGCAATGGGCGGAATGGGATATTTTGCCTTAATTGGAGTTCTTGCTCCACAGGCCGCTTTGGAAGCCGCTGCTGCAACAATTATCTGTGTTGCCGTATATGTAGGCCTTTTTGTATCATCAAAACGAAAATCAAAGCTTTCGTCTGAAGAATAATCGTCATTGCGAGGAGCGTAGCTCCGTGGCAATCCACATTTTAACAGGCATTCTTATAATGGATTGCCACGCTTCGCTCGCAATGACGGCGTAATCCGTTAATACTTCCCTATTCCCCAAATTGTGATATAATAATCTTATGAAAATAGTAATCGTAGGAGCTGGCTTTACTGGTGTTCAGCTGGCTAAGCTTCTTATAAATGAAAAAAACGAAGTAGCAATTGTCGATAATGACGAGCATACAATCCGTCACGCGCAGAACATTCTTGACTGTACTGTTGTGTGCGCCGACGGAAACAATCTTGAAACGCTTGAAGAACTTGGTATTGCAAAATCAGACGCTCTTGTGTGCGTAACTTCATCAGACGAAGTAAACATGATTACCTGCTCTCTTGTAGATGCAGTCTACCCTGATGTTCTTAAGATTGCCCGTGTACGCAACTATGCCTACTATGTAAATACAGCAAAAGCCGAAAAAAAGCATTCCGGAGAATTTGGCGGTAAGCATCGTCCACTTTACGGAATCAACTATATGATTCACCCGGACGTTGAAGCCGCAGATGCTATTGTTCAGGCAGTAGAAAACGGTGCTGTAGGAAACGTAATCACTTTTGACAATTCCGGCCTCGAAATTGCTAAAATCCTTGTAAATAAAGACAGTGTATTTGACGGAATCACCCTTAAAGAAGTTCGTTCTAAAACAGATGTGCGCTTCCTTGTAAGTTATGTTGAACAGAATGGTATTACTTCACTCCCAACTGGAGACACTGTAATAAATGCAGGCGACACTCTTGGTGTTCTTGTAGATAAAGACGACATAAATGATGTTCTTGAGCTTTGCGGTTCTGTTCAAAAGGAACTTAAAAAGGTTGTTCTTATTGGTGCCGGCCGCATTGGAAACATTATTGCAGACAAGCTTATTCAAAAAAGAACAAGCGCCTTTGCAAGATTATTCAGTGGTGCAAAAGCAAAGCATACCCAGGAATTTGTAATCATAGACAGCGATGACGCACTTGCAAAAGCTGCCGCAGAACGATTCCCGGATGCACGTGTCCTTTGTGCAGACGCTTCTGATGAAAACCTCCTTCGCGAAGAAGGCCTTACATCCTTTGATTTAGCCATTTGTGCAACACATAATCACGAATTAAACATGATTCTTGCAGCATACCTGGAATCACTCGGCGTTGGTCAGTCAATCAGCCTTGTAAAGAGTCATGATTTTGTAGAAATCAGCGAAAAACACTTGGGCGTAGATGTTGCAATCCCGCTTCGTGACAGTGTAGTAGATTCTATTATGAGTCATCTGCGCGGAAAATCTGTAAAAGAAATTCACACTGTAACAACAGGCGAGCTCGAAATTGTAGAATGCGAAATCACTTCAAGTTCAAAGGTAACAGGAAAGCCTCTGCGTGAAATTGCAGACCCAGGTTCATTCCTTGTACTTCTTGATAAAAAGCTTGGTGCACAGCAGTATGCAATTCCTTCTGGCGACACACAGATTACAGCCGGCGATCACGTAGTTCTTATAACAAAATCAGAAAACAGCAAAAAGATTTTGTCTTATTTTGCAGGAAAGCAGTAACGGGAAGCATTTTATGTTTGTTGTGACCTTTTTAAAAATCAGTTCAATCCTTCTGGCACTTGTAGGCGCTCTTTTTTTAATTCCAATGGGTGTTGGAATTTACTGCCACGAATACGAAATGATTCTGCCTTTTGTCATTCCTATGGTAATAAGCTTTATTTTCTGCTTCATAGTTAATCTGACAACCCGCAAAACCAAAGTTTCTATGTCTATAAAACAGACTTTTGTGATTGTTGCAATGTCGTGGGTTGTAATGTCTGTTATGGGCTCTGTTCCTCTTGCTTTAAGCGGATATTTTAATAACTATGCCGATGCCCTTTTTGAAAGTGTAAGCGGTTTTACTACAACTGGTGCTACAATCCTTAGCGAAGTTGAAAATCTTCCCCGTTCAATAAACATGCTTCGTTGTCTTACTCACTGGATCGGCGGTATGGGAATTGTTACTCTTACAGTTGCCCTGCTCCCTCTTCTTGGTGTAGGAGGCTTTCAGCTTATTAAAGCAGAAACTACCGGTCCCGAAAAAGGCAAGGTAACAGCAAGAATTACAACAACTGCCAAGGTTTTGTGGGGTATTTATGCTGGCTTTACAGTTGCAGAAACAATCGCCTTAAAGTTTGCCGGAATGGATTTTATAGATGCACTTTCTCATGCCTTTGCAACTCTTGGTACCGGTGGATTTTCTACAAAAAACGCTTCTATCGGAACCTATAATTCGCTGGCTGTAGAAATAATCATTACTGTATTTATGTTCCTTGCGGGCATAAACTTCAGCCTTTTTGTATATTTATTCCAGGGAAAAGTAAAAGATTTCTTCAGTAATGCAGAATTCAAAGCCTATATAGGCATTCTTCTGGTTTCTTTGATAGGAATTACCGTTTCAATTATCCCATATTACGGCGGATTTGGTACAAGCCTGCGATATTCTTCGTTCCAGGCAGTTTCTATTATGACAACAACAGGTTTTGGCACTGCAGATTACCTTCAATGGCCTGTAATTGCCCAGTTCTTCCTGTTTATGCTGTTCTTTGTAGGCGGCTGTTCAGGTTCTACTTCCGGTGGAATTAAGGTTGTGCGCTGGGTTGTACTTGCAAAACAGCTTAATAATGAAACAAAACGCATGCTTCACCCTCACGGAATCTTTACAATCCGTCTGAATGGAAAAGTAAGCAGTAAAGATATTGTTCTTAGCGTAACAAGCTTTATGTTTTTGTATTTTGTAGTAATTGCCATAACATTTTTTGTCGGCTGTCTTGGCAAACTTGATGTTTTAAGCTCCCTTACAGGTGCCCTTTCTATGGTCGGAAACGTTGGTCCGGCCTTTGGCCTGCTTGGTCCAACTGCAAATTACGGCGCATTGCCTGTTTTTGTAAAGCTCTGGTACTGTTTTGCCATGCTTGCAGGCCGTCTTGAGCTTTATACAATGGTAATCTTCTTTATGCCAAGCTACTGGAAAAAATAAATCGTCATTACAGGAGTTTTTATGTCAGACTTAACAATTCGTTTTTATTCACCAACTCTCCGAAGAGATGTTTCTTTTTTAATGGTTATTCCAAATGATATTCGCATGGACTACCCTCGCCAGGATCTTAAGCGCAGCGATCGCCCAATGAAGACTTTATTCCTGCTTCACGGCTACACAGGAGCTGCTTTTAACTGGATCCCAGGCAACCTTGCAGAACAATATAACTTTGCCATAGTAATTCCAAGCGGCGAAAACGGATTCTGGCTCGACGGCCCCGCAACAGGCAGACAATTTGCTACTTTTGTAGGCGTTGAGCTTGTAGAATATGTACGAAAAACCTTTAATCTGGCAATGACAGCCGATGATACATACCTTATGGGCTTTTCAATGGGAGGTTTTGGCGCTTTACACACTGCTTTTGCCTACCCTGAAACCTTTGGTAAAACAGCAGCCCTTTCTTCTGCCCTCATTCACAATGAAGTAGCAAAAATGCAGCCGGGACAGGGAAACGATGTTGCAAACTACGATTATTACTATATGTGCTTTGGAGACCCTGCAAAACTGGCAGAAAGTGACAATAATCCTGAATTTCTGCTTAAAAAACAGATTGCAGCAGGCAAAAAAATCCCTGAAATCTTTATGGCTTGCGGAACAGAAGACTTTTTGCTTGAACCAAACCGCGCTTTCCACAAATTTCTTGAAGAACAGAACGTAAAACACACTTATTGTGAAAGTTCAGGCATTCACGACATGAAATTCTGGCAGGAATACGCCGAAAAATTCATACCGCTTATGTTTTAACTGATTTGCACTTGTTATATCTGCATTTTCAGTTTATAATAATATTGTGTCAGTACTATATATTGTAGGAACGCCCATAGGGAACCTGGGTGATATCACTTTGAGGGCAGTTGAAACGTTTAAAAACGTAGATTTTATTGCCGCAGAGGATACACGCCATACTCTCCAGCTTTTAAACCATCTGGAGATAAAAAAGCCCCTGATTTCCTGCAGGGCACAGAATGAACGTGCTGGAGCAGCCAAAATTGTTGAGCTTTTGAAGCAGGGACACTCTGTAGCTTATGCAAGTGACGCCGGAACCCCTGGAATTAGTGATCCTGGAGCTGTTCTGGTCGATGTTGTGCGTGATGCAGGCTTTCAGGTAGTGCCAATTCCTGGAGCAAGTGCATTTGCAACCTTAATAAGTGTTGCAGGCAGTGGTGGAAAGACATTGATTTTTGAGGGTTTTCTCTCGCCAAAACCTGGTCGTAGAAGAAGCCGCCTCAAGGAATTGATGCAGTCCGGAGACGCTGTAATTATTTACGAATCTCCGTTCAGAATTACTAAACTTCTTTCTGATATTGCCGATATTGACAGTACAAGGCGCATCGTTGTAGGACGGGAACTGACTAAGCTCCACGAGGAGATTACAAGCGGTTCTGCTGGCGAATTGAGAGATGATTACGTAAACAGGCCTTCTATCAAAGGTGAGTTTGCAGTTTTCATTTCTGGAACAAAAAAAATTCAACTTTCTGAAGAATCTGCCGATAATTAAAAGGTAGAGGGGTAGGACGTTATGATGATAAATAGTGTAAACAATGTTTCTCAATTGAACAATGTTCAGAACATCCGCAAGACAGAGAACTCTGCTAAGGTAAACAAAGAGACAGATTCAATTTCTGTTTCAAAAGAAGCCGTAGAAAAGGCCGAAGCTTATTACCTTGACAAGGTTGCTTCTGAAACTCCTGATGTAAGGGCTGACCGCATTGCAGAAGTTAAGGCAAAAATCAAAGACCCTTCTTATTTGAGCGATGCTGTAATCATGTCAACTGCCGAAAAATTCTTGACTAGTGTTGGTCTTTAATTTTAGTTGAATAATTCAGCCAACTGAATGGTAATGAAAAGGTTGTTCGAATAAACGGGCAACCTTTTATTTTTTTTAAAAACAAGGTATAATATATAAATCTAAGGAGAAAGTGGAGTTTAAAAATGCAGGATTTTATTTTTAGAATATCGCCTAATATTGTTCTTGGTTCATATACTGTAAGCCGTCTTGGCATTCAGGCACTGGAATGGGGTTCACGCTACATGGTAATCATGGACCCAATCCTTAATGAAGTAAAAATGCAGGAAAAAATCATTTCTGCTTTGAACGACCGCAAGCTTGATCACTTTGTATTCAGTGAAATTACAGAAGGTACTGCTACAAAAACAATTCAGCGCGCACTTGCCCTTGCAAAAGAAAGCCATGTTCACGGAATTATTGCAGTTGGTGGTGCAAAAGCCTTAAACATTGGCCGTTGTGTTGCTGCCCTTTATAACGAAGTTCACGATTTTTATACTTTTGTAGACGGAGCTCTTCCTACAACAGCTGCAATTCCTTGTATCTGTGTTCCTACAACTTTCCGAACTCCGTTTGTATTTACAAATGAAATTCCTGTAACAGATTCACGCAATCATCAGCTTAAGCTTATGAAGGTTCAGAGTAATCTTACAAAGCTTGTTGTTATTGATCCTAACCTTATGCTTACCCTTACAGACAATCAGAAATCTTCTTTGTCTATGGAAGTTATGAGCATGGGTATAGAAGCATATCTTTCGCAGAAGGCAAACTTCTTCAGCGATATGTTTGTAGAAAAGGGACTTGAGCTTCTTTCTTATGCTCTGGACGGTTCCCCTTCTCTTGATATTACTACACCGGAAGAAATTCTTCTTGCACAGGCCGGTGCAATGGTTTCTATTGCAACTTCTTCAAGTTCACTTGGACTTTGTTCTTTGCTTGGTCTTACAATTAACTCACGCTATAAGATTGATAAATCACTTGTTTCTTCTATTCTGCTTGCATATTCTGTAGAAGATGCCGCTAAGTTTAAGGCAGCAAGACTCGAAAAGATTGCCCATATTATGCGTGTTGTTCCAGAAGACACAACAGGCGAAGCAGCTATTCAGATGTTTGTAGATTATATCCGCCAGAAGATTGCCAAGTTTAATCTTCCTGCACGTCTTAAGGATTTGTCGCTTTCTATTGAACAGCTTTCACTTGCAGTAGAAGATGTTCGCCCTGTTGATATTGTAAACAACCTTCCACGCAGCATGACAACAGACGATATCTTTGATTTTGTAAAGAACGCTTACTAATGATTGAACCAGGTAAACTTTTCCAGCTCGCAGGCGGACAAAAGCGTCGTAAATTGGCCCTGACTTTTGGGGCTCTTGAACGCGATATTCTTGGTATTGCCGAAAAAGGAACAGAATACTCTTTTACAAATATTCCGCGCTCTGAATATATTAAAGAAATCACACGCATTTTATTAAAAGACCCTAAAATCACCCCGGAAGCGGCGGCAGAACTGAACGGTTTACTTGAAGCCACGCCTCTTGATGAACTGCGCCTTTGTAACTGCGCAAGAAATCACCTGCTTGCAATAATCGGAACTTTTCCTGCAGAATGGGACCTTGTTATAGCACCCCACCCTGCCCTTACAAACGAAGATGGAACTGTAAAACAGCGCGACTTTTTCCCGGGTGTTGCAGTTTATGCAGAAGATATCCGTTCGCCTTTTAATATGGGTTCAATTTTTCGTACAGCAGAAGCAATGGGCGCAGAAAAAGTTTATATTTCACCATGCTGTGTAGACCCTGAACAGCCCCGTGCAGTTAGAAGCGGTATGGGCTGTATAGAAACAATGGGTTATGAGCGAGTTGCTTTGGACCAGCTGCCGGCTGACATTCCTGTTTTTGCGCTTGAAACAGGCGGCACAGACATAAATGAATTTGAGTTTCCTAAACAGGGAATCTGTATAATTGGTTCCGAAGAGCTTGGTGTAAGCCCCGAGGCTTTAAAAAGAGCAACCTACGGCCGTGTGAGCATTCCTATGAAAGGATTAAAAGCGTCTCTTAATGTTGGCGTGGCTTTTGGAATATTAATGCAAAAGTGGGTTGAATCTATTTCTTAAGCTGCTCAACTAAGAAATCAAGCTGACCCTTTGAGTGAATCTGGAAAAAGTCCAGAGCTTCTTTATGAATCTGATAGAATTCTGCCTGTCCCTTTTCGTAATACTGTAAAATATCAGCAAGGTAAACAGCGTAAACAATAGGCTGCAGTTTTTCAGGAGCAAAAGAAGGATTATTGTGGTAGCGTACAACCTGTGCAACTGTTTCCGGTAAGCCCCAGCTTTGAGCAATCTTATAGCAGCCGTGACTGTGACCAAAATCATTAAGGAACATCTGGTACAAAGCGCCTGTGCTGTCGAGTGAATCTGCAAGCTTTTTTACACCCTGTTTTTGTTCATCTGTTGCAACTTCAAGAAGCAGACATTCAATATCATGGAACAGGGCACTCACATAAACTTCTTCTAAATCAAAACCAAATTCAGATGTGTTTTTGGCAATGTTGTAAGCATAAAAAGCTACATCTGTTTCATGCTTCCACATCTGGCGAACATCATCCTCTTTTTTAATAAGACGAATGACAGGATTTTCTTTTGAAAGCAGTGCAACAACATCTTCGCGGCCAAGCACTTTAAATGCAGTTGAAATTTTTGAGCAGGAATGTCCTTTGGCAGCAGCGTCTTTAAGAAGAATTGCAGCCAATGAAACATCCTTAGAAATAAATTCTATAAGGGCATTGTCATCTGCATTTGCAGTCATTTTTGTAAACTGTTCAAGAACGTCTTCAAAAACAGGAATTGTTTTAAGGTTGTCTACAAATTCTTCGTACAAAGAATCCATCTGCTTATCAATTTCCTGATTAAGCGGCAGAAGCATTTGTGTTATAGTTTCTGTTTCGTTTGTAAAAACCTTGTAGTTGTTGCGCGAAAGACCAATTTTACGAAGCATAAGAACAATGATGATAATACCAAGTCCCGCACCTTCTGTCTGGTCTACCATAAGCGAAACTACCTGATGCGGTTCTTCGTATTTTTCGGCAACACGAAGCTTTTCAAGAATTCGCTTCTTTTCGAACTTTGTAATTACTGCATTATTCCTGATTTCTATTGTAATTCCGTCGTCATTAAGCTGAAGAATAAGTTTTATATAAAGACCGGCTTCTTTTTGAAGCGTAAGGTAATGTTCAATGTTAGAAAGTGTTTCTTCCTTACACGTAACCATTCCCTGGTGGTAATCCATTTCGTTATTAATATCAAGATTTTTTTCTTTAAAGTAGACGCGTTTTGTATTTGCTTTTTTTGCGTTTGTTAGAAGCTCGCTCAGACAGAACACCAGATTATCTGTCATGTGCTCCTGATGGCATTGCAACAAAAAATACATGAGAATTTCCTGGATATACCGCTCCTTCTCACGTGGAAGTGTATACGACATTATCTCCAGAGGTGTGTGCAGTTGAACTGCTAAGCTGATTTTCTCTTTGTCCTTTTCTGTTAAGAACTTGCTTACAAATTCCATTATGGAGCTGATCGGACTTGAACCGACTACCTCTACAATGCCATTGTAGCGCTCTAGCCAGGTGAGCTACAACCCCAATTATTAGTACATTTTATTATAACAGAGACTCTAGCCATGAGCAAGGGGCAAGGAAATGCTCAAAAAAGTTGTATACTACCAAAAATCGTGTTAAAATAAGCGTTATCCTAATTTTGGAAGAGCATTATGGACTTTCAGAAATTTGTTGATACTTTTACAACAGCCACTTGCGTAATCTCGGTAGAAAAGTTACCAGATAATGACTATGGTGAAATTAGAATTGTAACTGGTAATAAAGCATATGTAGATTCCATAGAGCAGGTTGGTGAAGGCCCTCGTCTGATGCTTAATAAATTCATTCCAAACAGTGAATATCAGAAATACTTTCCTAAAGATTTAAATTTCGAAGATTTCTGTTACAAAAGCGCAATCCTTAAACAGCCGCAGCATTCTTATGTTCATCCGGACCGTTATGATTTCTGGTTCGATTTGTTTTCTCTTCCACTAGAAAGTGATGATGAAAAACTTGCTTATTGTACTTATACGCAGGTAGTCTCACATAAGCCTAACACAGAAAAAATGTCTAACCTTTCTTATGACACTTCTTCAGATGTTTTGAGTGCTTGTCTTAAACTTAAAAGCTCTGATGATTTTAATACGGCAGTAAAAGATCTTGTTCAGCGACTCCGCGAAATTTGTGATTCACAATACTGCTGCATTATGCTCATGAACATTCAGGACCGCACCTGCCATCTCTTGGGTGAAAGTTTTTCTGAAGATGAAGAGTTTAATGAAAACGATGACTGGATGGACGGTCACTTTTTTGATGTTGCCGAAACCTGGGAAGATTTAATTGGCGGAAGCAACTGTCTTATTATAAAAAATAAAGCCGACTGGGATTATGTACAGGAACGAAACAAGCCCTGGTGCGACGAACTTATTTATACCGGCGTAAAAACTATGGTTTTGTTCCCTCTTAGAAAGAACGGAAATCTTTTGGGCTATATCTGGTCTACAAACTTTACTCCGGAAAATGCAGGACGAATTAAAGAGATTCTTGAATTATCTTCACTCTTTATTTCTTCTGAAATTTCAAATCATCTGCTTTTTGATCGTCTTAAGGTTTTGAGTACAATCGATTCTCTTACAGGTGTAATGAACCGCAATGAGATGAATAACCGCGTAGACGAAATTGCAGGAAACGTTGAACTTAGCGATAAATCTGTTGGAATTATTTTTATAGATTTGAACGGATTGAAACGAACAAACGACGAGCGCGGACATCTTGCGGGAGACATACTCTTAAAAGAAGCAGCCTCTATTCTTAAAAATCTTTTTGGACAGGATGAAATATATCGTGCAGGTGGAGACGAGTTCATGGTATTAAGCTTTGGCACTACAGAAGAAGCGCTCAACAAAAAAATAGCTGAACTTCGTAAGCAGGTAGAGCTTAGTGATACAGTTTCCTTTGCAATAGGCTCTTTCTTTGACCCTAACAGCAACAACATTCTTTCTGCCATGACAAAGGCCGACAAGAGAATGTACGACAATAAAGAGCTTTACTACGCAGAGCATCCCGAAAAGAAACGCTGAAACCAGCCGGATTTTATTTAATGAAGCATAAGCCTGGAAAACTTCCAATCATCACAAAACGAATTATCCTTAATGTTTTTATTGCAGGAACGCTGCTGTGCGGAACTCTCTTTGCAGTAGGAGTTTGGAGTTTTTCAAAAGAATTCACAACACAATACGACGCTTCCATAAGAGCAATTTCTGCCGCCGCGTGTGAATGCCTTCCTACAGAAAAGCTTTCTTATTATGCAGAATCAAAACAAAAGGACGAAGAATATATTGCCTGCCAGAAAATCCTTCAGGACTTTGTAGACAAATTTGAGTTGAATCTTCTTTATGTTTCTATTGTTGAGCCGCCGGATTACATTCACATTACTTATGTTTTTAATCAGGTTAATAAAGACGGCAGGCTTAATGAATACCCGCTTGGGTATGAAGAAGATTATATAAACGAGCATTATAATACTTCTGTAAAACGTGTTTACGAAAACGGTGAAACTATTGTACGCCATACTGTAAATGTAAGAAGCGGGTCGCACATAACTGCAAATGTTCCTGTTTATGATTCTACAGGAAAAGTTATTGCTGTTGTGGGCGCTCAAAAAAGTATTCAGGAATATGTAAATGCCCGAAGGTCTTATATCCGCTTTGTTCTGATTATTTCAATTTTCTTTGCGCTTTTGTTTGCAATTTTCTTTGGTTCATATTTCAACAACACAATAATCAGCCCGATTATGAAGATTACAAAAGAGACTGATCATTTTGCTTCGTGGGGCGGTAAACCTTCTGACACGCTTCTGGAAATTACAAACAAGGATGAAATTGGTATTCTTGCTCATTCTGTACGTCAGATGGAATATGATATTTATAAGGGAATTGAAGAGCTTACAAAGGTTACCGCAGAAAAGGAACGTATAAATACAGAGCTCGACCTTGCAGCAAAAATTCAGACTGCTGTTTTGCGTAAAGGGTACCCTGCTTTTCCGGAACGTAAGGATTTTGATTTGTTTGCAACTATGAACCCTGCAAAGGAAGTTGGCGGCGACTTATATGATTATCAGCTTTTGGAAGGAGATAAACTTCTGCTTGTTGTAGGTGATGTTTCAGGAAAAGGTATTCCTGCAGCACTTTATATGATGATTGCGCTTACGCTCATTTCTTCTTATGCACAGCAGGGCCATTCACCAAAAGATATTCTTGAATACGTAAACAATCATCTTTGCTACGGAAACACAACAGGCACTTTTGTTACATGCTGGCTTGGAATAATTGATCTTAAAACACGAAAGCTCAGCTTTGTAAATGCAGGTCATCCGGCTCCTGTGATTTTTAAAGACGGTAAATATTCTTATCTTGAAGAAAAACCAGATCTTTTCCTTGGCGCAATGGAAGATGTTCCTTACACAGAGCATTCGGTTAAACTTAAAAAGGGCGACAGTATTTTTATATTCACAGATGGTGTTACAGAAGCAACAAACAAGGAAGAAGAACTTTTTGGAGAAGAACAACTGCTTGAAAAAATGGGTAATACTACAGACAAGACAGTACCGCAGACTCTTGAATATATTAAAGCTCAGATAGACAGTTTTGTTGGAGACGCACCACAGTTTGATGATACAACTATGCTGCAGCTCCAGTTACTCTAAGCGCACGGATTGCATTAAGAACGGCAAGCACCATTACACCTACGTCTGCAAAAATGGCAAGCCACATGTTGGCAATACCAAGTGCTCCTAAAGCAAGACAGGCAAACTTTACAATAAGCGCAAACCAGATATTCTGATAAACAATTCCAATACATTTGCGGCTGATTTTGATTGCTTTTGAAATTTTAAGAGGGTCGTCGTCCATAAGAACTACGTCTGCGGCTTCTATGGCTGCATCCGAACCCATGGCTCCCATTGCAATTCCAATGTCTGCACGAGAAAGGACCGGGGCGTCATTTATACCGTCGCCTACAAATGCAAGAACAGAATTTGGTTTTTTGTTTGCAAGGAGTTCTTCTACCCTGGCGACCTTATCTGCCGGGAGCAGCTCGCTGTGAACTTCGTCCATTCCAAGCTCTGATGCAACGCTTTGTGCTACAGACTTGATGTCGCCTGTGAGCATTACAGTTTTTTCTACGCCAGATTTTTTAAGCTCATTAATTGCAATTCGTGAGTTTGGTTTTGGAACATCAGAAATTACAATGTGGCCGGCATATTCGTTGTCTATTGCAATGTGAATAATTGTTCCAACCTTGTGACATTCACAGTATTTAATACCAAGCTTTTCCATGAGCTTTGCGTTTCCTACTGCAATTGATTTTCCGTCTACTGTAGCTGTAATTCCGTGTCCGCTTATTTCTTCTATGTTGCTTACGCGTGAACGGTCAATGTCCTGGCCATGAGCTGTGAGCAGGCTTTTGCTTATAGGGTGCGATGAAGCGCTTTCTGCAAGTGCTGCGTATTCCAGAAGCTTTTTGTTTTCCATGATGTTGTGATGAACACCTGTAACTTCGAATACTCCTTTTGTAAGTGTTCCTGTTTTGTCAAATACGATTATTTTTGCTTTGGAAAGTGTTTCAAGATAGTTTGAGCCTTTTATAAGAATACCTGCTTTTGAAGCACCGCCAAGCCCCGCAAAAAAACTGAGCGGAATGCTTATTACAAGTGCACAAGGACAGCTTATTACAAGGAAAGTGAGCGCTCTGTAAACCCATGTGTGCCAGTCGCCTGAGGCCTGCAATATGAGCATTCGTACAAGCGGCGGAAGAACTGCAAGGGCAAGTGCACTGTAAACAACTGCCGGTGTGTATATACGAGCAAACTTGGAAATAAACTCTTCTGATTTTGATTTTCGTGAGCTGGCATTTTCTACAAGCTCCAGGATTTTTGAAACTGTCGATTCGCCAAAAGCCTTTGTTGTTTTTACTTTGATTACACCTGTAAGATTTATGCTTCCACTTATTATTTCATCATTCTGGCGGACTTCACGAGGAAGACTTTCGCCTGTGAGAGCGCTTGTATTTAAAGTTGAACTGCCTTCTACTATTATTCCATCAATCGGAACTTTTTCTCCAGGCTGGATTACTATGATTGTGCCGACCTCTACTGTATCTGGACTTACCTGCTCAAGCTTGCCGTCTTTTTCGATGTTTGCGTAATCAGGGCGGATATCCATAAGGCTTGCAATGTTCTGGCGGCTTTTTCCGACTGCATAACTTTGGAAAAACTCACCTATCTGATAAAAAAGCATAACGAAAATTGCTTCGTTGTAGTCTGCAGAACGTTCATAAATTGCAAGTGCAAAAGCTCCAAGTGTTGCAACTGCCATTAAAAAGTTTTCATCAAAAAGTCGGCGGTTCAAAATGCCCTTAAAGGCTTTTTTTAGAATGTCGCCGCCTATTACAATGTAGATTGCTAAATAAAGTACGGCCAGCGGAATGCCATAAAGGATTTTTGAGAAAGGAGTTCCACCAATTACAACAAATCTTGAAATAATGTTTACAAGAATAAGTCCTGCTGCGGCTATAATGATGCGCCTCAGGGCTTTTTTCTGTTTTTTGGTCATTCATTCACCTTATTTACAATTCAATCTCGCAGTCCGGTTCAACCTTTTTACAGGCCTTCAAAACTGCCTTCATTACTGCTTTTTCATCTGCGCCTTCTGCAAACTCAACTTCCATTTTCTGAGTCATAAAGTTTACAACAGCACCGGCAACACCTTCTGTCTTTTTAGTTGCCTCTTCCATAAGGTTAGCGCAGTTTGCACAGTCAACTTCGATTGTATATGTTTTTTTCATATTGCTCCCTCGTCATTGCGAGCGCAGCGCAGCAATCCATGTATTACAATGCATTTTTATATGTGGATTGCCACGCTTCGCTCGCAATGACGTTTTTATCAATAATTAAACGCTTGTTTAATCCTAAGAATACTATATAATTAGAAGCGTAAATTCACAAGTTTTTTGCTAAAAGTATTTCTTTTTGGACTAAAAAAATGTCTTTTTGGCAAAAAATCAAGCTGTGTGGAGGCAAAAATGGAAATAAAACACATACATAATCACAAAGAATACTTTAAGGTTGATTTTTTGAAAGATCAGATAGGTAAACAGGAAGATTTTGGCACTGTTGCAGATATTTTTTCCCTGCTTGCAGACCCAACACGATTGAAAATATTCTGGCTGCTCTGCCACTCTAAGGAATGTGTAATTAATATTGCCCAGATTCTTAAAATGACAAATCCTGCAGTTTCACATCATCTTAAAATATTGCGCGAAGCCGGCCTTATAGAAAGCTACCGCGATGAACGTGAAGTTTTTTATACAGTTTCTACAGGTGCAAAAAGTCAGGCGCTTCATTCAATTATAGAAAAGCTTATGTCCATCAACTGTCCGGATTTTGATAATCACCACGAAGAAATAAATGAAAATTCAGATTACTTGGAAAATCAGGTTGGAAAAATTAAAAAGGTTCACGACTATCTTACACAAAATCTTTCTAAGCGAATTACAATAGAAGAGCTTTCAAAACAGTTTGCAATGAATCCTACAACTCTAAAGACAGTTTTCAAGGATGTTTACGGAAACTCGCTGGCAGCCCATATAAAAGAACACCGCATGGAAAAAGCCGCTGAGCTTCTTGTACAATCGCAGCTTCCTATAAATCAAATTGCACAGGAAGTGGGATATGAAAGCCAGAGCAAATTCAGTGCGGTGTTTAAAGACTTCTATAAGTGTTCACCAATAGAATATAAGAAAAAGCATCAATAATTGAATATCTCTTAAAATTCTTCTATAATAGTTTATTATTCTAAAATAAGGACCCGAAAATGCCAAAGATTGAATGTAACGAAAAACTCTTTTTTGAAGCAATTGGAAAAAAATATACTTATGATGTTCTGGAAGATCTGCTTCCTTGCGCTAAGGCCGAGCTTGATGAAAAGCCAGATATGAGCCAGAGCGAAGATGAACGTGTTGTAAAAATTGAATTGAACGATACAAACCGCCCTGACCTTTGGTCTACAAATGGTGTTGCACGCCAGATTAAACTCCACGAAGGCGGAAAAACTGTTGACTATATGAAGCTCATGAGCAATCACGGAAACAACGATTACGGTGAGCGTATTGTAGAAGTTGACCCTGAGCTTAAGGATGTTCGTCCTTACATGGTTGCCTTTATGATTACAGGTAAGGCAATTGATGACCCAATGCTCAAAGATATTATCCAGACACAGGAAAAACTCTGCTGGAACTTTGGCCGCAAGCGTAAGACAATTTCTATGGGTGTTTACCGCATTGACCAGATTAAGTTCCCGGTAAAATATCATGCTGTTGATCCGGACAAGACAAGCTTTGTGCCACTTCAGTGTGACGCTCCAATGACATGCCGCCAGATTCTTACAGATCATCCAAAAGGAAAGGATTTTGGCTGGATACTTGCAGACATGAAAAAGTTCCCTCTTTTGAGCGATGCTAAAGATGAAGTTCTTTCTATGGCTCCAATCATCAATAGTGCAACACTTGGTGCTGTTCAGGTTGGCGACAAAGACCTTATGGTTGAGCTTACAGGTGACAATATTGAAAACCTGATTTTGTCTGCAAACATTGTTGCATGTGACTTTGCAGATCAAGGATATGAAATTAAACCTATTTTAGTAAAGCATCCTTATGACACAGGCCTTGGTAAAGACATAATGGTTCCTTACTACTTCCAGCCTACAACAAAGACAACACTTGGTGCAGTAAACAAGCTCCTCGGAAGCGACTTTGATATGCCAAAAGTTGTTGATGCTCTTACTCGCATGGGTAACACAGTAGAAACAAACGGCGAAGAAATCACTCTTAGCCCAGCCCCATACCGCAACGACTTCCTTCACGAAGTAGATATTATCGAAGACGTAATGATTGGCTGCAATGTAAGCGCATTTGAACCAAGAACTCCTCAGGATTTCACTGTAGGACGCCTTTTGCCACTTACAGAGTTCAGCCGCAAGGCAAAAACTTTGATGGTAGGACTAGGATATCAGGAAATGATCTTCAATTATGTTGGTTCTAAAAAGGACTACGTAGATAATATGCTCATTGACGGTTCAAAAGTAATCGAAATTGCAAACCCAATGAGCGAAAACTACCAGTTTATCCGCCCGGAAATCCTTTCTTCACTTTGCCGTGCAGAAGCAGGAAGTGCCAACGCAATGTACCCACATAAAATTTTCGAAATCGGTAAGGTTGCATATCTTAAAGACGACGAAAACACTGGTACAATCACACGCCAGCACTTAGGTTTCTTAACTGCCGCTGCAAACGCAAACTTCAACACATTGGCCAGCGAAGTTTCAAGCTTAGTATACTTCCTTGACCACGAATACACAGTTGTAGAAAGCGACGACCCACGCTTTATTCCAGGACGTCAGGCAGCCCTTATGGTAAACGGAAAGCAAGCCGGTGTATTTGGTGAGCTCCACCCACAGGTTTTGGAAAACTGGGGAATCACAACTCCTTGTGTAGCCGGTGAGCTTGATCTTGAAGAGTTGATATAGTTGCCTAAGAATCCTCTATACGACACATACGCAGTAACTCTTTATTTTGATTCTCATACAAATGAATTAATTCTAGAAGCAATGAAAGATATTGCCGCTGTAACAGGTAATAACTATATGCTGGACAATTCTGTGCCACCACATCTTTCACTAGGGTTGTTTCATGCAGAAGAAGAAAAAGCCGGCGAAATGGAAAAACTGTTCTGTGAGTTTGCAGAGGGCTTGAAGTCAGAAGGCACAAACCTTTGCCTGAACTTCAACGGCCCAGATAACTTTTCAGACAAAGTAATCTTTTTAAGTGTAAAGCGCGATGAACCACTTATGAAACTAAACCGCGAGCTGCACCAGTTGTTCTTACCTCACCTACGCTGGCAAGATGTAATCCATATAATGAAGTGGTGAAAATTATAATTTCATTTTTCCATTCTGTTTAAAGTTGCCATATCTGCATTTAAAGTTTTATCATTTGGAAAGACCTGCATGCCTGCTTCTAAGACCTGACGTGCCTGATCAAAGCGTTTTGCATTTGCCTGGTCTGCAAAGTTGTTGTGGATTATTGCAATGCAATTATCATAAAAGGATTTCTGCATTTTTTTAATTTTGGTGCTTTGCGGAAGGCGTTCAAGAGCTTCGCATGATTTCTGGTATCCTGTTCCATAGCTTCGTTCGAGCATGCATTCATTCAAAATAGTAAGCCATGCATTTTCAAGATATACAAGAACTCTTTTTTCCTGGGCAGACTCTAAATCATGGTCGGCTAGCAGTACTTCAATTGTCTGAATCTGTTCTTCGGCAGAAAGCCCTTCTATGTTAGAAGAAACAAGAATATCTGTAAGGATATCTGTGAGCTTTGAAATCTGCTTCTGGGAAATATATGTTTTTGCTTTTTCGTATGACTCCAGCGCCAGTTCATAATTCATTTCATTAAAACACAAAACAAGTAGATTATAACAGGCGTTATCAAGATTTCTCTGGCAGTAATCTGTCATGCCCCAGCGATCAATATAAGAAATATACCAGTCAACCATTCCGGCAAATTCTTCTGCAACTTCAGGCATTGTATTTAAATAATTTGTGGCGAGTATATCAAGGTCACGGCGTGCATCTGTAATTGCTTTTGTCTTATTGTTTTCTAGTCTGATAGCTTCATAGCGTGCTGCTCCAAGCGGAACCGCATTCATGTAATCCTCTTTTTCTATATATAAAGCGCAGACATTACTTGCAATAAGGCCTGCAAAAACAACGTCGGTTACTTCCTGACGGTTTGAATAATATTTTTTTGGAACAACATAATATCGTTCTATCTTATCTTCATTTTCAATTGCTTCTTTACTACCCGGATTAAAACCATACGGATTCGTTGTTTCAACATCAATTTTATTCGGAACATAAACAGAACAAAAGGCATGCTCTGTTGTTCTCTGTCCGCACACTGTAAGACCCGCTGCCTTTGCCGCAACCATATAAAGCAATCCGGAAGAAACACAATTATACATTCCTGTTTCAAGCGCAATATCTATTCTTGTCTGATTAAAGCTGTAGGTTTTAAGATAATCCCTATACAGAAATTTTAGCACAGCCCTGCCTCGAGTTTCGTCATCCATTGCTTTATACCGGGCAGAGGTAACTTCCTTTTTTATGTCATCAAATCTTTTTATACAGGCTGCCCATCTTCCAGAACCTGGTTCGCATTCTGAATATCTTAACGCTAGTTCAAAAATCTGATCTGCAGAAAGAACAGCAGGACCAATAGACGCAGGCTTAAAAACTTCAAGCGGGTCAAAAACAGGTTCAAATGACGGATGTTGATTTTGTGCAGATATACATACCTGCCCCAGAATAAAAGAGAAAATAAGAATTAAGAATAACTTACGCCATTTCATAAAAAATTATGCTTGCAGCCTGTGCAACATTTAAACTATCAATTACGCTCTGGGTAACACCGTTTTCCATTCCTGCCCACGGAATTATTACAAGCTCATCGCAGTTTTTCTTTATCTGATCGCTGATTCCCTCTTCTTCATTGCCTAAAATAACGAGCAAAGGCTTTTTCTGCCCTGATTTTTTATATTCTCGAAGGAAACTTACAGGTTTTTTGGCCTCTAAAGCCGTTCCAACGCGTAGTACTTTTTGGGACAACGCTTCTAAAAGCCTTTCTGATGACTTTACACTGTAAATATTTACATATTCCATGCCGCCTTCTGCAACACGGTAGCTGCTTGTAGTAATTGAACTTTGTGCTTCATCAAGCGGAATAATAATATTTTTAATTCCAAAAAAAGCAGCACTTCGAACAATAGCACCAAAATTATTTGCGTTACCAATACGATCAAGAAGAACTGCATTTTCACCGTTTGCAATCCAGCTGTCTGTTATGTCTGAATCAAGCGGTGTAATTTCAGGAGCCTGAATCATAGCTACTACACCCTGATGGTGAACGGAGCCGCACAGCTTCTGTAATTCTTCTGCGGGCTTTTGATTATATATTCCGTGATTCTTTGCAAGCTTTTTGCACAGGCCTCCAAACTTTGGAGCAACCTCTTCTGTAAAATACAAACGAGTAATTCTTTCCGGATGATTTTTTTCAAGCTTTTTTACAGCAGCAAATCCGCATACTGCAAGCTCATTGTTCTTCTTGTTCTTCATACAATTAATATACACAATTTTTTTGAAAAATGATATATTATGATTTCAGAGGTTATCATGAAAAAAGCAATTCTATCTTTTCTTCTTTTAAGCTTATCCTTTTACGGCTTTTCACTCCCAAAACTTTTCAGTGAAGATTCAGCAGATGCTTATAATATTAAAAATATTTCCGTAGACTTGTCATGGGAAAATCTTATTATTCAGCAGAACAATGATTCACAAACTATTTTTGTATATATATATTGCAATAAATATGATTACGTACCTAGCGTTTCTTTTGCCAACTCAAAGCTCACAATAAAATCAAAAAAGACTTCCGGTTTTTTCTTCAATAATTATGATTGTACTGTTATTGTAAAACTTCCTTCTTCAGCTTCTTTTGATGTTGTTGCCTTAAGAACAACAAGCGGTGATATTAATTCAGAAACAGATATTGAAGCAGGTGTTCTTTATGTTGTATCAACAAGCGGAGATCAAACCTTTGCACTTCGAACAAATGCCGACGACACAAGTTTTACAGCAACAAGTGGTGATATTAAAATAGACAGTTCAATTGGAGCCAAGCTTAAGGTTGAAACAACAAGCGGTTCTATAACTGTAGGTCAATTTGAAGGTACAATGTTCTCTGCAAAAGCTACAAGCGGTACAATAAAGCTTTCACAGATTTATACAGAAGATGCTTTCATTGATACAACAAGCGGTTCAATTTCTTTAGACGGCACAGTTACTGAAAACTTAGGTGTAAATGCTACAAGCGGTACAGTTGGTCTTATACTTCAGACAGTTCCTGCAGACAAAACTGCTGTTTCTACAACAAGCGGAACAATCTTTACAGCACTTCCTGGAAATGCAGATTTTTCAATTATCGCAAAGACAACAAGCGGTGCTTTTATAAATACAATGACAGGTGAAAAAGTTTCTTCATCTGTAAATTACAAGCGCGATATGAACGAAGGTGGTCCTCTTGTTATGCTTTCTGCAACTTCCGGAAGAGTTACTCTTGATTCAATAGAAGGTAATTATCCTGTTGTAAATATAGGAAAACAGACAGAGTCAGATATTCCGGTTGTATCATTTGATGATCCGATTTTTTAATGAATAAGAAGATTTTTGCAATTGTAATAACATTGTTTCTCGCAAGCGCCCTTTTTTCCGATTCAAAGAATATTGTATACAATGAATCATTCGCTTTTGAAGGATTGGATTCCATTGATATTACGCTTTCGTATGAAAACCTTAAAATTTCGCAGATTTACGGTGATGAAATAGTTATAGAAATTGGTTCTAACAATATTAAAAAGATTCCGGAAGTTTTGCTTGTACAGGACGAGCTTTCTTCTTCTCTTAAAATTGCAACTAAAACAAAAAGAGCCACTCTGGGTAACGACTGCACCGTTTATTTATATATTCCTCAGGATTTTTTAGCACAGGAAATACACATTTCATTAGTAAGCGGAAATCTTTTAGCTGATATTCTTAAAGCTCAAAATGCCCTTTATATAAAAAACACAAGCGGCCGAATTGATATTGCAGCTGTTTCTACAGATTTTCTAAACGCAGGCTGTGTTTCAGGCAACATTACGCTTCAAAAGGTTTCTGCCGGATATTTAGACATTAAAAATACTTCGGGTAACATATTTGTTGAACTTGAAAAACCAACAGAGGCAAGCTCAAAAATTTCAACAATTTCCGGCAAAATTCAGGTTTATTACAAAAAAAATGAGTCGCCTTTTTCAGACGACTCACCTGATTTTATTGTTTCAACAGTTTCTGGAAAAATTGAATCCGTAGCTTATTAGAATCCAACACAAAGTGTTACAAAGGCACCAACTCCTGCACCTGTAAAGCTCTGAGCAAAGTTTGTTGACTGGAATGAAACTCCTGCATCAACTTCCAGAAGACGGATATTAAGTTCAACAGTAAACTGATTCTTGAAAACTTCATCCATATAAGAATGTGAAAGCGAGAAGCTCAAAATATTCCAAAGGCTAAGGCGTCCGCCAATTGAGTAATCAAAATAGAACTGTGTTTCATCTCGACCACCATTATCCTTATTAATAGCCGAAGCAAAAGGATGTCTGAAACCAACACCAACGTAGCCTGTTGTAGAAAGAAGTGTTCCAAACGGATGGAAATCGGCACTGATTCCAAACTTCAATGGACGATGAATAGCATATGGTGTTTCAAGCTTTATTGGCTTACCAAGAATTGCGGCTAAACCTGTAAGATCTTCGTCGTCTTCACCTTCCTGATACTGTGGAACTTCAGATGAACTGCCGTCATCACCGTCATCTCCGCCCATACCAACAAATTCATCAAAACCAAGGTATTTATCGTAAGTATAAGTAACGTTATAACCTGTGTTCAAACGACTTGGTACAATAGGAATACGAGCCTGTGCTCCAACAGTGAGGAATTTGAAAAGCTCTCTTTGATACTTTGCACCAACATCAAAACCAATGCCGTCACCAATAGAGCTCAAAATACCCTGAACATCAGATATATTAGCCAGATCACAATTTGAATAACCTTTTGCTTCGAGGTTTGCCTGTACACCAACCTTGTTATCTTTCATAAACACTCTGGCAGAAGTCTGGCTTGCATCGAAGTGTGCTAATGTACTGAAAGCTGTTCCTTCAAATTCAATTTTTGATTTTTTGAAGTTCCATCCGCCTTTTACAGTTGCAGTAGCAAAAATGTCGGCATATGTATTTGAAGTTTGTACTACAAAGTCATCACCCATTCCAACATTACCGTTTCCAAGGAATTCAAACAAATCCTTTGAAAGACCAACGCTTGCATCTCCTTCTACTCCAACAGAAAGACCAAGAATAAGTCCGTGTGGAATATCAAGATTCAAAGAAAAAGTTGGAGCCGCAAAAGCTTTAATTGCAGCACCCTTAAAAGCAACTTTTTCGGCAATTTCGCTTAAATCAATTACAACAGATTCCTGCATAACTTCTTTAAGACTTACAAGATTGTTCGAAACTTCAACAGGAACATCTACCCTTACTTCAAAGAATCTGTGTGCAAACGGATTCTTTGCAAAAGAGGTGCCAACAAATGATATTAATAAAGCAAAAACAATAGCTATTTTTTTCATTTTCTCACCTCCTTAGTCCTGCGCATTAAACGGATAAATTGGGATTTCACCTTGGGCGTCTATATTGAGTACAATTTTTCCGCCAACATCCAGTTTTTTTAGAAGTTTAACATTATCATTCTGTTTAAACTTGATTTTTATTTCCGGATGCAAAGGATATGTTTGCATAAGTTTCTTTGGTTTTAATTTAAGTGCATAAGAACCACCGTTCTTTATTTCCTTTTTTACAGGACCTTCACCATAAGCATCTATTGAAAGCTCAGGAGCCTCTCCAATGATAGGTATTTTCATATTATCTATACGAATTGTTGCAGAGTTTAATAAGTCCAGATAAGTTTCATAACTAGAAATATCAGGTTGTTCTGTTCTTCCAAGTAAATCGATGGTAGGATCATCCTTCTTCATCATTTTCATAATGTCAATTTCTAAATCACTATTAACATTAAAATCCATAGAAAGAAGAATTACAATATCGATTTTTATAGAAGCAGCTTTCCCGTTTAATTTAAGCTGTTCAATAGTCTCTTTTGTAACCCTTATAGCATCACCAGATACTCCGGATTTTGGTTTGATATTATATTCTATACAAAGAGAACCATCATCTGCAGGATCATTTATTGCGGAAGCTAAAGAAATTGCTGTTGGGAATGCATTGGCATTAATTTTAAGAACTTCACCTGCTGCATTCTGCTGGAGTGCTGGTAATGGTGTAAAATTAAGATCTTCAAAATTTGAACCATCTCCTAAAAGCCATGTTTCTTTAGGACTTGATACAGGGGTAATTGTTCCACTATTGTCTGTTCCGTAGAAAGATTTGATTTTTCCTTCAAATTCAAGATCTTCGAAAACCGTGTCTGGCATGGCCACAAAAATGTAAAGCGGCAATTCATTTATATCAAGCTTATCTGCAAAATTTTCACTACCGGCTGATTCAAACATTGTCTTTTTGTTTATGCCCACAGACATCTTATTACTATATCCATTTGTAACAGATGCCGGGAGTTTTACATCTGCGTATTCCCAGTCTATAAATGGTGTTATTTTCAGATCAAGCTCGTATTCAGTTCCTGGAACAACATTTGTAACTTCAAAGGTTTTTACTCCGGCATTTACTTCATAACCTGGTAACTCTATTTGGCCATGAACATCCATTGATGTTACTTTTGTTCCTTCACCACTATCAACAAACTTAATTAATGGTCCTGTACCTTTAAAGCGGAGTGTAGTAGCTTGTGCAGAAGTGCCTCCGGCAGCAATTGTTTTCTTTACATCTTCTCCAGTTCCTGACATACCAAGGAAAACTGAATCAAACTGTAATCCAATGTCATTTCCAGAAGGTAAAGTATTCTTTGCAGTTACATCAAAACCACTTGGTAAAAATTTAATTCTATCTATAACATCTGTAATATCACTGCCAACAGCCTGACTTCCGTTGATACTTGTTGCAAAGCCATCATCCATCTTGATTTTTGCAGAAGCAATCTTTCTGAGGTCAATTGTTATTACAGCATTAAGTGGTTTTGTAAAATCAATATTATCATTTGACAAAACAATTGTTACTTGTGTTTCAGCTGTTATATCACCACCAGGGAAGTCTGTATCTGCCAGATTGTTTGAATTATCACCTGTTTTTGTACAAGTAATAGAACCTCCGTTATGCTTATGAAGATCACCCGATATTGTAATTGTAAAATCGTCAATAACATCTGTCCAGTTAGCTGGTGTTGGTATTGAAATGTTTATTGAACCTTCTTTTATAGCACAAAAGACTACCGGGTCTGGAAGGTCAAAAGTAAAAGTTACAGGGTCAACGTTTATTGTTGAGTCTCCTGTAACAGTTACACCTTTTATTGAATTAATAGTACTACCGGCTTTTACAGTAACTGCAAAGTCAGCACCTGTTGTACCTGTAAAACTTAATTTCATTCCGGTATTTTTTATTGTTTTACCCGAAATATCCAGTTCTGCTTCACCACCGGCAAAGGTTGCAGTTTTTGTCCAGCCATCACCTTTTAATGTAACAGTGGCATCGTCAGCAATTGAACCTTGAACGACAAAATAACTGTTATCACCATATGTAACTGTATTAAAGTTTTCAAAAGATATTTCAAATTCCTCTGTATCTGTAATTCCAATACATGTTACAACATTGTTAAGACTTGTCCTTATACTGCTCATATCAATTTCTTGAGTTTCGGTTTTATTCATGTTTGGAACAGTAAACTTTTTATTAAAGTCAAAACCGCTCATAGCATTAGAGAAGTCCATATCTTTGAAAGTTTCGCTCATATCGAATTCAGTTTCTGGAAGCGACATATGTACAAGAAACTGCTGATAATCACTTGCAGGATTATATTTATAGATATTAAAAGTTGAGGTTCCTGAGCCTGAACCTGTTCCTGCTCCAGCCTTTTCCTCAAGCATTTTTCCAATATCTAAGTATTCAGAAAGCTTGAAGCTGCTGTTTTCTTTTGAAGTATCAAAATCCAATACAGAAAATTCATATTTTGCTTTTGTTTTGAGTTTTACTTCTTTTGGGACCTGAAGGGTATTTAAACCACAACCCATAAAAATCAGCGAGAACGATAAAGTCGCAAAAAGAGTTTTTAATTGTTTCTTCATACGCATCACTCCTTTTAGTGCAAAAATTATAGCATAAAATTGAATGTTTAACAAATTCTGCCACTACTTAGAAAAGTACGCAGCGAACGGATTGTAACTCATTCCGTCATCTTTTTTGTCATAATTATGCGAATTTTTACTATTATCGGCAGAATTTTGGGATTTTTTGACTACAACAACGCGTTTTGCTGGGGCCGGCTTTCGTCCTTCATTAGATTGGCCAATACGGCTCATGGCGTCACTCTTTAAGGAAAGGCCGATTCTGCGGCGGTCTTTGTCCAGGTTTATGATTGTGAACTCAAATACATCGCCAACTTTTACAACTTCCATAGGGTCGTTTACAAAGTTGTCGCTAAGCTCGCTAAGGTGAACAAGACCTGTTTCGTGTAAGCCAATATCTACAAACGCACCAAAGTCTACTACGTTTTTGATTTTTCCTGTTACCTTCATACCTTCCTTCAAATCTTCAAATTGCAAAACACCCTTCTGCATGATTGGGGCAGGATATCCGTCACGAGGGTCGCGGTTTGGCTTCTGGAGCTCTTCTACAATGTCGCGGACTGTTGTAACTCCAATGTTATATTTGGCAGCAATTTCGTCAATCTTGCTGGCAGGAACAGACTGGCCGGCCTGAATCATTGGAAGAACTTCGCGGGCTGCATCGTAATTTTCGGGGTGAACCCAGGTGTTATCCAGAGGGTCAGAGCTTTCGGCAATTTTAAGGAAGCCTGCACACTGTTCAAAGGCTTTTGGTCCAAGCCCCGGAACTTTTTTAAGATCTTCACGGCTTGTGATTTTTCCGTTTGAATCGCGGTAGGCAACAATTTTCTTTGCTGTAGTTGCATTGATGCCCGAAACATATTTGAGGAGTGAGTAGCTGGCAGTGTTGAGGTTTACGCCAACGTTATTTACAACAGAACCAACAACTTCATCAAGCTGGTCTGCAAGCTTTTTCTGGTTTACATCATGCTGGTAAAGGCCTACACCAATTGCCTTAGGGTCAATCTTAACAAGCTCGCTGAGCGGATCCTGAAGGCGGCGGCCCATAGAAATTGCACCACGGATTGTAAGGTCAAGGTCAGGGAACTCTTCACGGGCAATGTCGCTGGCAGAATAAACAGAAGCTCCCGATTCGTCTACAACTGTGTAAACAACATCTGTATAATTTTCGCTGATTACACGGCTTACAATTGCCTGAACTTCCTGGCTGCCTGTTCCGTTACCAACTGCTACAACCTGAATATCATATTTGTCGATTGCATCATTAATCATTTTGTAAGAACCGTCAGGATCTGTTACCTGGAAGAACTTAAAGTAACCAAGATATTTTCCTGTTTCATCAAGGGCGGCACACTTTGTACCGGTACGGATACCTGGGTCAATTCCCAAAACGCGGCTTCCCTTAATCGGCTGAGTCATAAGCAGGTTCTTAAGGTTTTCACTGAAGATTCCAATTCCGTGCTCGTCCGCTTCGTCAGCTTCATCACTGCGGATTTCTCGCACAACTGCAGGCGACAACAAACGAACAACGCCGTCTTCAATTGCGTCGCGGTGATATGTGTTGTGGATTTCTGCATGGCGCTGCAAAGCTGAGACAGCTGCATCTACATCAACGTCAATTGTTACTTCAAGTGCCCCTTCGCGCTCCCCACGGTTTATAGCAAGAATGCGGTGAGGCTTTACCTGGTCCAGCGGCTCTTTGTAATCCCAGTACATTTTGTAGGTGCTTGTGTTTTCTGCAACAGTAGCATCCTGGCCTTCAGGAACAATTCCCTTTGTAACAATGTTTCCGGTTTTCATATAAAGCGCGTGAACTGTGTCGCGGTTTGCAGTTTCCTGACTAACGCGTTCTGCAATAATATCCTTTGCACCGGCAAGAGCATCGACTGCTGTGTCTACGTTGAGCTCTGCGTTTTCGTTATCTGTCTTAATGTACTTTTCTGCTTCTTTTTCGCAGGCGCCGTCATCGTGGTCGGCCAGGATAAAATCAGCCAAAGGTTCAAGTCCTTTTTCTGCCGCAATCATTCCGCGAGTCTTCTTCTTTTTCTTAAACGGTGCCCAAAGATCTTCGAGTGCAGTCAATGTTGCTGCAGACATAACGGCATTGTAAAGAGTTTCGGTCAATTTACCCTGGGCAAAAATGCCTTTTACAATTTCAAGACGACGGTCTTCAAGATTGTGGTATGATTTGTACAAATGATCACAGTCACGAACCTGAACTTCATCAAGGTTGTCGTGCTTTTCCTTACGATAGCGGCTGATAAACGGAATGGTACAGCCTTCTTCTACAAGACTGATTACCGCGCTTACCTGCTGAACCCGAATATTCAGCTCATCCGCAATTTTTTTCATGATTTCTACTTCGTTGACGGCTAATGCGTCAATGCTTTCTTGTGTGAATTCCATAATGTCCCACCTTTGTGTCATTGCGAGCGCAGCGCGGCAATCCATGTGTAACATGGCTTCTTTTTTGTGGTTTGCTTCGCTGCGCTCGCAATGACGAGTCTATTCTTTTTCAGGTTCTTCGCCAAGCGCGGCTATTTCCGGATCCATTTCCTGCTCAGCCGATATTTTTGCTTCTATCGGAGCTTCTGCAGCAGTCTCTGTCGCAGCGCCTTCAACATTTCCTGCAGCTTCCTCTTCCTTCTTGCCATCATCATCATGATAATGCTTTTCAAGAAGGCCTATGCAGTTTGTCGAAATCATGTTGTACAAAACAGGTACAAGCAGTGATTTTGTTCGTTCATCAAGCCCGTTAGCGCCCGTTTGAGTTACAAAAGCAAAAACATAAAGATTTGCAGTTCCAACAGTTCTTTGCATTACAAGAATTGCATCTGAATGGAAGAAAGAACCTCGTATATTAAAATGAATGTCATGTACTTTTTCATACAGCTTAACAGGAAGAGGTGCATCCTTTACAAGAATACTAAAGTGCGAAAGACTTATATCCTGCAAAGAGCCGGAGAATGATTCCTTTTCATAATCAAGCTTGTAGGTACAGGCACTTGAACAAAGCGCACGGATTGTCTTACGTCGTCCCTGAGCCTGAATGTTAAACAAAGCCTTTGCTACAATTCCAAGATTATTCTTTTTCTGATACTCAAGCTGAATGTATCCAAGCTTAAGACCAAGTTCATCAAAGTAAAGTCTTTTCAATGTTTCTATTTCTACAGTGCTCTGTCTTTTTAAGAATGTAATTCCAAACTGTTCCTGAGTTGCCTTCTGTTTGTGAAGCAGCTCATATATATATTCAGGCCACTGAAAACCAGAAAGCTCATAATCTACGTTTATAAAAAAGATAACATCCTTAAAAAGTTTTAAGATAGTCTCAATTTTTTTCTGTACAGGAACACGACCGTCGTTTCCAATGTAATAGCATTCAAAACCTAAAGCAAAAAAATCTTCCAGAAAAGGTATAGGCATAAGAGACGGATCTGGCAGAATAAAAAAGCATTTTCTTCCCGTTACAATCTCATTAACTGGAACTTCCAAAACAAACTCCTTGCAAAGACCTTATTAAATAAAATGGTGAATCGTATGATGCTCTACCATCTTTGTCTTTACAGAAACAACATAGCTGCCAAACATTGCTGTAGCAGTATCAAATAAAGTTGCAAATGAACACAAAATTACAGCAGCCGGTTGAAGCAGCAGATAACTTGTTTCAAAGCCCTTTCCATATTTAGTACAGATAATTGTCAAAAGAATAAAAGCTCCTCCGTTTGGAATTGCTCCAAGCAGGAACGAAAGTCCAAAAGCAGTAAAGAACAACCATGAAATATCATTGAAAGGAATGCGCAGTGCTGTGTACGAACGCCAGATCATAATAAAGCTGATTATTACAACAATGGCAGAACCTCCACGGGCAAAAACCGAAAACAAAGGATAAGTAAAGCCGCTTGAACGACGTTTAATTCCAAGACTTTCTTTTCCGTGGCGGATTGTAAGCGGCAAAACAAGATTTGAATCTCCACTTATAAAAGCAAGCATCATTGGTGCAAGGCTTGCATAAAGAACGCGGTATGGTCGAGGATCGTGACAAACAACGCGGATAAGAATTGGATAAATAACACAAACAATCAGAATAAAATCGCAAAGTAGCATTACAATAAGCGGAGTATAAATTCCTGTTGCAAACGCAGTACGGAAAGTGATTGTCCAGTTACACATAATGGCGATTGAAAAAACAGCCAGGATTTCTGTAAAGAAAACTGAAATATGATAGAACAGCTGTGAAAGAGAATCGGCAAGTGCAAAAACAGGTTTGAATACTGTAAGCTCACTTGCACTTTCCCAGCCAATCATACTGCCAAAAAGGAATGAAACAAGAAGGAACGAACCTTCTTTAAGAGCACTAAAGGCCGATTCCGGGAAAAGACTGAGTATTAATGCTTTTACATCAATTCCGGCAATTTCGCCTGCAAGTTCATTTGTAATTGGAATACGTGGAAGACGAACAATCAGGATTGAAAGAAGTCCAACAAAGGCAAGCAAAAGCGAAGAAACAATAATAAAGCCAAATGTCCAGGCTGTAGATTTTAAAAGTATTTTTGATGTTCTTAATTTATTGATTGCAACTATTGCAGAAGAAAATACAATTGGAACTACAAGGTATCGGCCAAAGCGCACGAATAATTCTGTGAGAAATGTTATGACTGACGCGCCAGAAACTGAATCTGCCGGTAAAAGAACCGCTGTAATTACACCAAGAGCAATTCCTATTAAATACTTTATCCAAACTTTCATACTCTATATTATATCATACTCTAGAATGTGAAACTAGAGTGTGCTATAATATTTTTTATGGCAGATATTTTAATCGTTGGCAAAGATTTGCCCGACAGTCTTGATTTTGCAGAAGCCTTTGTTGCAACCCGTAAGGTCTTTGGAGTTGTCCGCGACGAAGGTGAAACCGGAAACTTTGAAGCAGAAGGCATTCTGGCTACTACCTGGAACCGTGCCTCTGCAATTTCATCTCGTTCACTGATTATTAAAGCAGAAACTAAGCTTGAACAGCTTGATGAATTTGTTTTATTTTTTGATTCCTACTGGTTTGGAACAAAATTTGAGCTTGACCGTACAGAAGATATTTCTGTTGCTGTTGAAACAATGATTACAAGCTTTCAGTATTTTATTAATGAGCTTATGCTTCGTCTGGAGCAGCGCAAGGAGCCTGTTACAGTTGCTTTTGTTATAAAAACTTATCCTTCAAAGGCAGAACTTGTACATTCAGGCAGTAAAAATATTAATCTTCATCCAACAAGCAATATTGTAAATGCTGCACAACAGGCATTCATAGCTCTGGCCGAAAATTTTGCAACCCTGGTAAGCGACCGTCAGTATCTTTCCGTTCTTCTTGCAAAATGTGATCAGTCAAATGAGCTTTTTGGCAGCGATAAAGAGCTTGGAAAATGGGTAAAAGAAAGCTTTGGAGTTATTGAAGGCTTTAAGAGCCGTCAGAGTGTTAAGCAGGCCTGCAGCTGGGTAAAAGCCGGCGGCAAGATTTCAAACGGATTTACATTGTTTAAGTAGCTTATGGATATTTATATAGATTACGCTATTCGATTATCTCTTAGTTTGGTTTGCGGATTCTGCCTTGGATTTGAACGCAAAATGAGGCAACACACAGTAGGCATTCGTACGCTTACACTTCTTTGTGTTTCTTCGTGCCTTTTGACAATTGTTTCCGGAGCAATTGCTTCTACCGGAATTGTAAAAGGAGACCCTGCGCGAGTTGCAGCAGCCGTTATTACAGGTATTGGTTTCTTAGGAGCCGGTGCAATTGTAAATCAGGGCTTGAATATCCGCGGACTAACTTCTGCATCAATTATCTTTACATCTGCAGCGCTTGGAGTTGCCTGTGGTGCAAAGCTTTATGTTCCTGTTGGAATTGTACTGATTTTCTCATTCCTGCTTTTACTTGTAATTGGTCCAATGGAGCGCAAGCTGTTCCCTGCCGAAAAACGCAAAATCATCCGTCTTGATTTTTCTACAAACCAGGTTGATGAAAAAGCCGTTAGAAAGATTCTTACAGATGCCGGAATTGTTGTGTTTGAGCTTAATACAAAATATGATGTTCAGACCGGCGGATTAACCCTTATTTACATTGGAAAAATCCCAGAAAACATGGCAACTGTTGAATTAACTAAAAATCTGGCCGGATTATCAGGTATTAAAGCCGTTTCTGTAGATAATTAATAGTGGTTTTAAACAGGACCACCCTATTTTTTCAACACAAACAAATATTCAGACACATGAATGCTGCGGTTTTGAAGGTTTCTGCTGCCGCGGAATGTATTATAATTGATTTCTACAGTTTTTACTTCGCCATATTTCTGCAGCATCTGCACCATCTGATCAAAAGTAATAAAGCCTTCTGAATTATAAGAAATAATCGTATATTTGCTTTGAAGGCTGGCAATAATCTGCTCCATTGAATCAAGTGCAAGCTTTGCCTTATTAAATACGGAACGGTTCCAGCCCTGCGTAATTCCACTCACCGGACTAACTTCTACATCAAGCTTGTTTTTAAGAATAAGATTAAGCATAAAATAATTAGACCCGTACGGATGCTGATTATACGGTGGATCAAGATATGCAATATCAAGCTTCTGGAGCTCTGAGGCAAGAGAGATGGCATCTTTTTTGTATATTACAACGTCGCTTTCAAAGTTGCTTAAAACAGGTTCCTTAAGTTCAATCTTTCCCATAATGCGAGTAAGGGCATCTTTTCCCGAAGCACCAAAACAACCAAGGCCTGTGTTTTTGTCTTTATAAAATCCTTTAAAAACTCCGCTTGTATTTGTGTGAACAGAAGCTTCTGTAATGAGTGGCGCCAGGAAATATTTTTTAAGTTCCGGTTTATCTACCACGCGGTCTATGAGTGTGCGGTATGTATCGAGCAGCAGGGCGTTCTGGTGAGTGTAAAAAACACGCTCGCCGGGCTGGATTTTTTTGTCGTTCTTAGGTGCATAGTTTTTTGTAATGATGCCAGGGATTTTTTTCTGCTCACAAAGCGTCTGAATTTTCTGATAATATTTTTTATAAGCTGCTGCAGGAAAATCACTTTTATTACTAAGATAGCAGGAATTTATTTCTGCAGAATATTCTTCAAGATCATTTACAATCAAAGTTGAAGAATGTGATTTTAGCATGCGGGCTACAACTCCCGACCCCGAAAACAAATCTGCACAAACAAGCTTCTTCTTACCCAACTCAGCTGCAATCTGATTCACTTCATTTTCAATATAGCCAATAAGACTGCGCTTGTTTCCAAGATAAGTGATAAGCTGTGTTGTAAGGTAGGCGGGGTTTTCTGTCATAATCAGTTTTTTCCGTCCAGTATAATTTCCATCCAGCTGCGTGAGTCTCGTTTTGACGGGTCAAGGCCAAGCTCTTTTACAAATGCTTCCAGGTTCTGGCGTACTTTGTCTGCAGGAAGATTATCTGTTGTTACTTCAATTTCTACATATGCCAGGCCGTTTACTTTTTCGAGCTCAAGGTGCATGTCGTTGTAATAAGTTGAAAAGGCATCTTTGTTTTTCTGAAAAAACTGGTGATAGTCAGAAACTTCAAAAAGGAGCTTCAGTACATTTTCGTCTTCTATGAAAGTTTCATTTTCGGAGTTGAATTCTATTCCGTTTTCTATTGATTTTCGTTTGATGCAGAAATATGATTTTTTTGTGCCTTCGTTCAGGTTTTCATCTGTTCGGATTCTGATTACCTGAGGTTCATTCTTTGCCTTTCGTTCTTCGCGGGTGTCGTAGCGTGAAAAATAAATGTCTGATTTTAAAAGGTGTTCCGGCGTTGTAAAAGGCGGCTCGTTGATTTTTGCAAACAGTGAATCATACTCGCTTTGAGTGAGCGGTATTTTTATTTCAATTTCTCGTGCCATTTGCAGGCCTCCTGTTTATAAAAATAATTCTGCAATAAATACTACTGCACAGCACACGCATGCAACCGGAAAAAGTCCTGCACCAAAGAAAGAAAGTATTATTCCAATTACAAGCGCTATGATTCCAGCGATTGGAGATTGTGTTGCCTGAACAATTGCCGGGAATGTCATTACTGCCAGAGTTACATATGGTACATAATATAAGAATGAGCGGATAAATCGATTTTTGATTGGCTTACGAATAAGTGTAAGCGGGAGTACACGGATTAAATATGACACACCGAATGCTGTGAAGATGGCAAGGTAGTTGTAGAGGGTTGGGGTCATTCTTCCACCTCCTCTTCAATTGGTTTGATTATTGCCACAATACTAGCAATAACAACCGTCAAAATAATTGTTCTTGTTCCGCTCGAAAGTTCCTTCACATACGGAATAATTCCGCAAACCCAGCTGCACAAAAAGCTCACTGCAACTGCAATTGCTATTACAAGGTTTTTGCGTGCCGGCGGAATGATGATTGCAAGGAACATACCGTAAAGAGCAACAGAAAGTGCGCTGACTACACGGGCCGGCAGGAAGTTTCCGGCTATGATACCCATGGAAGTTCCAAGGCTCCAGAGCGTTGCTGCTATGAGGATTGCCCCGTAATTATATACCGGCTGAATTGTTCCCGGGCGGGCAATTGTTATTCCAAAAATCTCGTCTGTAATTCCAAAGCCTACAAAAAAGCGGTGAATCATTGGAGTTTCTGGGTCAAAGCGTTGTGCGAGCGCACAGCTCATAAGAAGGTAGCGTGCGTTTACAACAAGTGTGATTATGGCGATTTCAAGAAATGAAGCGGCTGCCTGCATGGAAGTAAAAAGCGCGTATTCTCCGGCAGAAGCAAGATTAAAAAAGCTTGCAATAAAGCCCTGAATTGGAGTAAGACCGGCGTTTCTGGCAACAATACCAAGAGAAAAAGCAACTGCAAAATAGCCAAGGCCGATTGGAACACCGTCGCGAAGGCCTTCTAAGAACACCTTACCGTTTTTCATTTCTGGATAATACCTCTGAAATCAGCGAGTTTAGCATAGCCCTTGCGTTTCATAAAAGCGGCAAGTCCGTCTATAATTTCTATCATTGCATTAGGGTTTCCAAAGGTTGCGCTACCAACCTGAATAGCGTCTGCGCCAGCCATAATAAACTCAACTGCATCCTGCCAGGTGGCAATTCCTCCAATAGCAATTACAGGAACACGCTGGTCGGCCGGCAAAGTATTTATTGCCTGAACAAGCTCGTAAACAAGACGAACCGCAATAGGACGAACAGCTGGTCCACCAAGGCCGGCCTTTAATTTATCAAAAACAGGAACGCCGCGTTCAATATCAATTGCTATTCCCTGGAAGGAATTACAAAGGCTTATGGCGTCTGCACCGGCTTTAATACATTCAAGTGCAACTGCGTTGAGTTCAAGAGACTGAGGAGTAAGCTTAACTGCAAGAGGCTTTTTTGTAACGGCACGAACGGCGCGAACAACGTCACCTGCAGCCTGGCAGGTCATTCCAAAGGCTGCACCACCTGCGCTTACATTTGGACATGAAATATTGAGTTCTATCATTGGAACTTCTGTTTTATCCAGGAGTTCTGCGCCTTTAATGTAGGCATCAAGTGAATGGCCGCTAAGATTTGCAATTGTAACCGGGCCAAGCTTGAGCATCTGAGGAAGCTCGTGTTCTATAAAGTGAGGGATTCCAGGATTCTGAAGCCCGATTGAATTCATAACACCGGCCGGAGTTTCGTAAACGCGGATTCCGTTATTTCCAGGGCATGGTTCAAGAGTAAGGCCTTTGCTGGAAATACCTCCAAGACGGCTTACATCAAAAACAGATTCATATTCTGTACCAAAACCAAAACAGCCTGAACTTGCAATTACAGGGTTGTTGAATTTAACTCCGGCAATTTCTACTGAAAGATCAGGGTCAGCTTTGAGCGGCTCGCGTCGTGGCTGAACCTTTACGCCTGCAACACTTTCGCGGGTTCCTGTTCCGTCAAGATTTTCAAAATCAAGAATGCGGCTGTAGAAAACAGGGCCTTCTGTACAGCAGCGTTTTTTTCCTTCTGTTGTCTGAATTGTACAACCAAGACAAACACCTACTCCACAAGCCATGTGTGATTCAAGACTAAGGTAACAAGGAAGGTCACATGCTTCTGCAACTTTTTTTACGTAGGCAAGCATTGGAGTTGGTCCACAGGCATAAACTGCAGCATAGTTTCCGTCGCGCAGAGCTTGTTCTGTAAGGGCTGCCGGAAGCATTCCATGAACGCCAACAGAACCGTCGTCTGTTGTGATTGTAAGGTTTGCAGGTTTGATATTTTCTAAGCCGTAGCTGCCGCTTTTGAAGGAAGCATAAAAATCATAAGAGCCATCAGGAAGAGTTTCTGCAAAACCGGCAACCGGGGCAACACCAATGCCTCCACCGACAATGCATACCTTGCCGCCCCTCGACAAGCTCAGGGACCCCGGAACAGGAAAGCAATTTCCACAAGGTCCCAGCAGGTTTACTTTATCTCCTGCCATAAGACTGCAAAGTTCTACAGTTCCCTGACCTTTTATAAGAATAAGAAATTCTATTTGTGGGCGTGCACCCTCTTTATTTACATGAAAAACACTTATTGGGCGTCCAAGCAGTGTATTAGTTCTTGCTGCCTGGAGCATATAAAACTGTCCCGCAAGCGGAAGTGATTTTGGGTGATCCTCTGCGCTCCAAGGAAGCTCAACAACAAGCTGCCACACGCTGCCTTTTGGCGACGCGCCTTCTACAGCAATGCATCGAACCACATTTCCTTGAGTATATAATGGGTATGTTTTATTACATTCTGATGACATAAAATCTCCTATGAGATTCTGAAACAAGTTCAGAATGACGAGTCTCTGTCATCCCGAACTTGTTTCGGGATCTATTTAGTCAAATCCACCTTACTATCAAAAGCCGCCTTCGCCGCAGCCCCTGCAATATCATCCATCGTAAGCGTTCCTGCCGCAATCTTGCCTTCAAGATCTGCATTCTTCTTCCAGGCACAAAGTATTCCACGGCTAGAGTTTACAGTTCCCCCAGCCTTTTCCAGAAGTGTCTTACAAATTGCAGCATCGCCGCCCTGGGCACCGTAGCCTGGGATCAAAAAGAAAGTGTCCTTGTATTTATCGCGAAGATATCGGGCATCGGCAACCTGTGTGGCACCAACTACCGCACCATAAATACCGCATGTCTGCTCCGGATAAAACTTTGCAAAATCAGCACCAATACGGGCAATTTCATCGCCTACACGTTCAAGCAAAAGTCCACCAGCTTTAAGTTCCTGATGTTCAATATCAGTCATTCCAGGGTTAGAGGTGCACAAAAGAACAAATGCTCCCTTACCGCCGTTTTCAGGTTCAGCATATTTTGTATAAGGCTGTAAAGTGTCAAAGCCCATGTAAGGATTTATAGTTATGATATCAGTTTCAAAGTCCCCGGTAAAATGAGCACGGGCATATGCCTGCGAAGTAGCACCAATGTCTCCACGCTTGATATCAGAAATTGCAATCAGTCCGCTTTCACGCACCATCTTAAGAGTCTGGGCGTAAACCTTAAGGCCTTCGAGTCCCATTGCTTCGTAATAAGCAATCTGAACTTTAAAACAGCACGCAGTTTTATCAGCAGCCACGCGGTTGATTATCTGTTTATTGTATTCAAGCACAGCAGCAGGCGCACTTTCATACTGTTTAACAATATTTTCCGGAATATAAGAAGGGTCTGTATCGAGCCCAACACACAAAGGTCCGTTTTTTGCCGCAAGCTCCTGAAGAACCTGCATTTTATGTTTGTTATTCATGAGTCTGATTATAGTAGAAATCGGGGGTTTCAACAATAAGATAGAAATACTTAAAAAAGTGTGTAATAATGGACTTATGAAAAAGTTAGTATTTGTTTTATTGGCTTTCCTTTCTGTTTCATGCTTTGCGTATACAAAAAAAGAATTAAAGGCTTTCCCGTACAAAAACACTTCCTTTTATGGCGGAAGCTTTTCCTCAGATCTGCTCGAAAAAATCCGCCCCTTTGAAGGAAACGCGGCAGACTACCTGATGAACTTTGACAATATTTACACCTACAAAAATCACAACTTATCAAATACAGAAAAATCACTTTTTGCCATCTATTTTAATGGCCTTCCGCAGGCACTCAAGGATGTTGTCACTAATCATGTTTATGCAATCTATTTTGTAGACGGAATGGAATACGGCGCTATGACAGACATCATTTTTGGCGAAGATGACCGCGAATACTGCATCATTTATTTTAATGCCGACATTTTTTATCACACAATGGATGAATGGCTTACATACCGCGACAACACACTTTTTAATAACACAGATGACAAAAACAAAGTTGTAGTAGAAGGCGGACAGGATTACGTAGCCTTTTTACAAACCCTCACTCACGAAGCAGCCCACGTTTATGATTTTATAAATAATGTCACTCCTTACACTTATGATTCAACTCAAGCAACCGACCGGGGCAATGTATTTTTTTCTGTTTGGCAGGACAAGTTCACTCCGCTAAAAAAATACAGAAACAAAAAGTTTGAAAAAGCATCCTACTACGGATTTGGAGGCCAGGTTTCAATTTCGCAGGGAAAAAATCTTATTGAATATCTTGCAAAATCTCCGTTCTGCACAGCCTACGCTTCTAAAAACTGGATGGACGATTTTGCCGAAGCCCTGACCTATCATCACCTGCAGAAAAAGTACGGCATTGATTATAAAATAACCTGGTACAAAAACGGCCAGCCAAAAGCAACTTACAGCTATAAGGATAATCCGAACGCACATGTTTATGATGTCTTGTGTAAAGAAATATTAGGAGACGATTTATGAAAAAATTATTATGTTTATGTGTATTTTTAATTTTGTCAGTCAGCGCCTTTTCTCAGTCTAATGCAATCAAAAAGAACAAGCTGCCTTCTAAAAAAGAGTTCAAGGCACAATACGAGCTTTTCCTTGAAAACGAATATTTTGCAGATCACTGGACTCCAAACTGGGATTACGAAAAATCAAAAGAAACAGTAGCCCAGGAGCTCAAAAAATTTGATGAATACCTTTCTACGCTCAAACAAAACTACGAAATAAGTCTTTTAAGCCTTATTGTAAAGACATATTTGTATAATATTGATGAATATTCGTTTGATCAGATAGTACAATATGGTAGTTCTTTAAAGGACAACTACCCAAAAGAGTACCGCACCTGGTGGATTATGGGTCGTTTTTATTCAAATTCATCCCCAAGCTATATTTATCCGGAATATGAAACAGCAGTTCAAATGCGAGGCGGCGTTGGTAAAAGAGATGAATGGGTTATTCCGTTCCTCTGGGATTACATTTATGGCTGTAATATGGCAGGCATGAGAATCCATGCACGACAAGGCTTGAACTACTACTGCCAGTACACCGGAATGGCTCCCGAAGATTATATGCTGTATTCAGTAATTTACTCTGATGAATCTACTGCGTCTGTAGATGGAACTTATGATATGTATGACACCTGGCTTTTTGACCAGACCGAAGAAGAAACAAGAGTTTACAGTTCGCTGCTTGGAGTTTCAATTCCTGTTCACGGTGATTGGGGCATGAGAGCCAACGGATATCAGGATGGTAAGAGCTTTATTTCTTTTAGTTCAGATCCTTTTCCAATTTCGGACACAGCTCAGACACGAGTAACATTTTCAATCTTTGCCTTTACCAACGTTGATAAAAATTATGTTGATACTTTGACAATCAATTCTGCAACAAGAGACGGCGGAAAAATCATAAAGAAAAAAAGAACAACTATAAACGGAATAATTGCAGATTACTACATTTATGAAAACCTAAACCTGTACAATGATGTAAGAAATGGAATGAAGGGTGTTACAATTGTTATGGCCGTTCCTTACACAGAATTTTCAGGCTTAAGCTTTGAACGCCCAATAGACTACAACAACGCAACCGCCAGCGCCTCCACCGACGACGGAATGTCATACTTCCGCATCAACCAAAAGCTGAACCGCCTTGAAACAACAATCTACTTCCTTATAAGCCTTGATGCCTGCAATGCCTGTTTCGACGAAGCCCAGGACTGGATGAATTCTATTTTAGAGGGTTGTATTTTTGAATAAAGGTCTTTTTTGTATTTTCGCGTGTAAATCCAAAAACACATGATCATATCCTTCATCATGTTTATTTCCTTGACAAATCAAATATCGATAGTATCATTATAAAAGACAGTACAGCAAGGAGGATTATATGAAGAAAATACTATCCGTTTTTGTTTTTTTCCTGATTCTAGCAGGTTCTAGCTATGCAAAAGAAAAGGAGCCCCTGTCTTACACAATCAACCTTTCTGAAATTGCTCCGAAAATAACATTCCAGCAAAACAATTACGGCGCCGATTATGCCGATCAAGCAATTGTACGTATCGATATCTCTCGTCATATCAAGAAACTGATTGGACGCTATCCGATTGTAGGAGACACAATTACCATTATATACGAAGGAAGCTTTAAAGATTATGTCGATATGGGCGACCAAAATATGTTCATAGGACTTATTGATGACAGCGAACAAGCCGGATGGTATAAAGAACTTGCAGAGTATACTACCTTCTCAAAGCCTGTATCTCAAAATGAGCAGTTTTCAACTTCGGTCGTTTTTGTTGTCACCAGCAAACCTGTGATGAAATGTGTGTTACAAATAGGTTTTCACACTACCCCAGAACTGGCCAAAAAGAATCCAAAACTCATAGCAACAGTAAAGGTTGCAGAAGAGAAAGTTGTCGAAGTCGAAGAAGATTCTGTCAAAGAAACTAAAGTCGCAGAAAATCAATCGCCAGAGACAGCAGACACCTCAACCCCTTCGAAAAGCTGGTTCAATATAATGAATGTAGCCCTTAGTTTTCCGCAGACCAGTTATACAGTTACTGAAATAAATGACGCCCCTGTTATTGAAAAAAAGGACACCAAAATTTCCACATTCGACGCACACTACGCATGGCTTCCGACATTAAAAAACGGATTGACCTTCAAACTGGGAATGGACTATGGAATGGGATTTGTGCAGCCAGAAAAGAGTAGTGATGATCCTGCTTTTGTAAAAAACGACATTGAATTACTGGCAGGAGTTGGATTCACTTTTGGATCAGACAAATTCCGTTTCCGTATATTGGGCGAAGTTGGTTTTGGAGCAATCTCCTATAATTACAAACAAAGCTATTATATATCTCCTTATACCATAAGAAGTGAAACCAATGCCACGATAATTTACGTTCCTGTAGGCGTAGATATAAGTATGAACATATTCTTCGGAAACAATAATGCGGTTGGTCTTTATTTAGGAAGCAGTTTCCATGCCATTCCAATGATGGACAGCACTTCAAGCACCGTCACAAAAATGATATCAGGAAGTACCACTACCTCAACTTCGAGTTTTAATACCTATACGATAGGCACACCATTCCGTTTCACTCCTGCCATAGGTGTTATACTGATTTTGTAATTTAAACTATATCTCTACGGCCGTGGATATAAAAACACATGATCATCTCCTCGGCCGATTTTTGCGCCATGGCCATGAAGTTCATAATCATAGCCTTCGTCGTATACTTCGCCATATATGCTGACATGAAGGGCTTTTCTTCTCTTTTCATTTATTCTTATAATCCCAGTTCCTTTAAAAACTCCTCATAGTGGTCATCAAAGGTTGCGCGGATTGGGGAGCGGGCCATTATTACCTGGTCTGCACCGTAATATAGGGCTGTCTGAATGTCGCGGCGAGTACGTATGCCTCCGTCTATCCAAAGCTGGTCACAGTATTTTTTTAGTTTTGGACCTTCGGCTGCAAGGAAATCGGCTGTGCTTCCTTTTCTTGTTTCTACGCGGCCACCGTGGTTTGAAATATAAACTACATCCGGGTGGACTTCTTTTACAAGTTCTATATCTTCATCTGTGAAAACGCCTTTAATTACAAAAGGAACTCCGGAGCGCTTACGGAATTCCTCCAGCTGGGCAGCGGTCTTTCGTTCAAGGTTTACAAGATTTCTCATTGTAAGTATGTTGTAGGAATCAATATCAATTCCAATGTAGCGGGCGTTTTTACCAATCCATTCTATGCGTTCAAAAAGTCGCTCCTGAGGATATGGCTTAAGGAAGAAAGCGGCATCGAGGTTGGAACCTATCTTTTCAACAGCTGCAATACCAAATTTCAGTTTTTCATCTGGGCAACCGTCGCCAATACAAAGACCAAAGCCAGCATCATAGGCGTTTTTCAAATATGGATAATAAAAGTCTTTTTCGTTGGCATAACCAATATTTTCTACGGCGCCTGTAACAGGACCGCAGCGAAGCTTTGAAGGAAGAACTTCTACAGCATCAAGGGCTTCTGAGCTCACAGTACCGGCAAGAGCCTTCCAGTCTGCACAGTTGGCCTGAAAATTTACTCCGCCCATAACGCCGCCTAGTCCTGGCAGCATATCTGGACAACCATAGCCGTTACATCTGGCACAACGGTGGCATTTAAGCTCACCCTTCGACAAGCTCAGGGACCCCATACTAATCTCCAAAACAAATTCCAAGAGCTCTTGCTGTCTGCAAAACAGGATCTTCTTCGGTAATTGCTTTTACAACACCGGCAACAGTGCTCAAAGGAACGCCTGAAATTTTTCCGTCATTAATTGCAACTAACTTGCCAAACTGACCTTCTGCAAGAAAATCTGCTGCAGCGGCACCAATTGTTGTTGCAAGAACAATATCATAAGGCTTTGGATTTCCACCACGCTGAGTATAACCCAAAACAGAAGTTCTTGTTTCTATTCCTGTTTCTGCTTCGAGCTCTTTTGCAACACGGAATCCCACAGACTGAGTCATGCTTTCGCGGGCCTTTTTAAATTCCTTTTTACCAAGCTTAGCTTCATCAAGATTTATGGCTCCTTCTGAACAGGCAATCACAGCATAACCCTGACCACCTTCAACCTTAGCCTTTATAAATTTTCCAAGCTTTTTAATATCATAAGGAATTTCAGGCAGCAGAATTGCATCTGCATTTGCGGCAAGACCAGCATACAAGCCAAGCCATCCAACTTTGTGGCCCATAATTTCTACAACCATAACTCGGTGATGACTTCGGGCAGTTGTACGAATAGCTTCTATACCTTCTGTTGCAACCTGAATTGCTGTCTGAAATCCAAACGACTCTTCGGTGCCAACAATATCATTATCAATAGTTTTAGGAAGTCCAATTACATTAAAGCCTGCCTCTGCCAGAAGCGACGCCGTAGTATTAGTTCCGTTACCGCCAAGACAGACAAGAGCATCCAGCTTATTCTTTTTGAAAGTTTCCTTAATGCCTTCTACAGGAAGCAGCCCTGTTTTTGGATCCGGCACAGGATTTTTAAAAGGTTTTACGCGCGAAGTTCCAAGACAAGTTCCTCCGGCTGTTACCAGTGAATCAAAATCGAGCTTATCCATTTTGAATGTATCATTATCAATAAGCCCGCGGTATCCATTGCGAATACCTATAAATTTCATTCCGTACTTATTTTTACCAGCAACACAAAGTGCTCTGATAGCCGCATTAAGCCCAGGAGCGTCGCCTCCAGAGGTTAAAATCCCAACAGTCTTAACTTCAGTCCTTTTCATAAATAAAATTATAACACTAAACTCATTTTTCTAAAAGACGATAATTAAAATATGAAATCGTCTAATAAATCTAGTATTATAACAGGCACAATTTTACTTGCTCTTGCAGCAGTTTTTTCTATATGTCTGTTGTTGCAGCTCCTCGATTTTGGTGTGGGAGGCCCTGGGCATAACAACATTTTCTACTATGTAGGAAATATGCTCATTACAGTTTATGGATTCTCAAGCATTCTGATTCCGATTTTCCTTTTGATTTCGGGTCTTTACTGTTTTGCTTCAATCTGGACTGCTCAAAAAACAATGCGCCTTATAACAGCAATCTTGCCTTTCTTTACCTGCGTTTTTACAGAAAAAATCTGTCGAGGTGCGCTTATTGGTGGTTCCGATGGAGCTTCCGGTATTATTAAAGCTGTAATTGCCGGTGTTACAGGCCTTATGCTTGTAATTATTGAAATTCTTGGCGCTGGTGTAATTGCAGAATCTGTTAACCGCAGGATTTTCTATAAAGGAAAAGAACCTCCAAAATATTCAGAAGATGATTTTGACGACGATTCAGAAGACTCAATTGAGTTTGTTGATGAAACTGAAAGTGATTTTGAAGAAACCGGTGATGAAGACGAAGCTGATGACGAACCGGCCGATGATTCTGAAGATTCGGAAAAAGAAGATACTCAGTTTAAGTACAAGAAAATTGGTGCTAAAAAGACAGTATTCGACAAAGCACTTAATAAACTCAAAAAGAAAAAGAAGGATGATTCTTTCGAAGCACTTATGGAATCTGCAGAAGAATTATACGAAGCAGATATCCCTAGCATAGATGATTATGATAACCTGGATGGAGATAAACCAAGTGTAGAAGCTGCTCCAGCTCCAGCAGCTGCTCCAACCCCTGCAGCTGTTCCAACCCCTGCAGCTGTTCCTGCCGAAGAAGACGCTCAGCCAAAAAATCCTGCTTCAATTATTTCTCAGGAAGAATATGCCGCTTTACTTTCGGAAGACGTTCCTGCAGAAAATGCAGTTGATGAACTTGAATGGGACAATGTTCCTCCAGCCCCTGCAGAGCTTCCTCCAGACTATGTAGAAGATTTTGATGAAAATGATCCTGAACTTTCTTTCTCGCCAGATGAGCTTGAAGAGAAATCAGAAGCTTCTCCTTACGAATCTGCAAAATATATAAACAAAGTTGTTACAAACAAAAATCTGCCGAACACAATTTCGCTTAAGGATGAAGAAGCCGCTGCTGACCAGGAAAAATCAGACGATAACGACCCTTATGCTGCAGCACAGAATATAAATTCAAAATATCCTAGAAAGATTTCGCTTGCAGAAAAAACTCTGGACCCTGATTTCTTTGATGTTGATCCTAACAACCTTCCTGTAAACGAAGATTTGTCTGATGATATTGAACCAATTCCAGAAGAAATGGAAGTTGACAACACAGTATTCAATCAGATTGCAAAACAGGAAAAAAGCATAAACTTCTCTAATGTTTCAAATGCTGCCGGAAATGTTTTCTCTGACATGGAAGAAGATATCCGCCGTGGTTCTGATGACAGCGAAAGCAATGATGATTCTCTTTTTGATGTAGATGCCGCTTTTGAAGAAACTCTGGACGACAGTGATGAAATTCTTTCTCCGGAATTGAATCCGAATATTGGCCGTGCAAACAATCTTACTGCCGACGAGCTTACAGATTTCTTCAACGCACAGCAGGAAGAAAACACACCTCAGACTAAGGTAATTGAAGGCACTGCTCCAAAATCTAAAAAGGCTACAAAAAAAGGTCCATACGTAATTCCGTCTGACCTTCTTACAGCATATAAAGATGACCAGTACTGGGTTATCGATGACGAAACAAAACAGGCTTCTGTAAACCTCAAGCAGACCCTTGCAGAATTCAACATTGATGCAGACATCATTGGTATTAAAAAAGGTCCTGTTGTTACAATGTTCGAAATCCTTCCGGCACCTGGTGTAAAACTCAGTAAGATTGTTGCTCTCCAGGATAACATTGCTTTGAGTCTTGCAGCACAGTCAGTTCGTATTGTTGCTCCTATTCCTGGTAAGCAGGCAGTTGGTATTGAAGTTCCAAACAAGCGCCGCAGTGTTGTAGGCTTCCGTGAAATTATAGAAATGGATTTGCCTGAATGGAACAAAATGAAAATCCCTGTAATTCTGGGAAAAGATATTCTTGGAAAAGCTCAGCTTGTTGACCTTGTAAAAACACCGCATATGCTCATTGCCGGTGCAACAGGTTCCGGTAAATCGGTTTGTGTAAACAGCTTGATTACATCAATTCTTTACAAGCGTTCTTTCAAAGACGTAAAGATGATTCTTGTAGACCCTAAGGTTGTTGAGCTCAAACTTTATAATAATATTCCTCATTTGCTTACACCGGTTATTACTGAACCAAAGAAGGCTATCCAGGCATTGCAGTATTGTCTTTGCGAAATGGAACGCCGCTATGCTCTTCTTGATGGACTTGGTGTACGCGATATTTCCAGCTACAACGAGCGAATTAAGGAACGCAACATTGCTACAGAAAAGCTTCCTTACATTGTTGTAATCATTGATGAGTTTGCTGACCTTATGGCAACAAGCGGAAAGGAACTTGAAAATATTGTAGCTCGTCTTACTGCTATGAGCCGTGCTGTTGGTATTCACCTTGTTCTTGCAACCCAGCGACCTTCTACAAATGTAATTACAGGTTTGATTAAAGCAAATATTCCAAGCCGAATTGCCTTTATGGTTGCTTCGCGCATTGACTCTCAGATTATTATTGATGGTGTTGGAGCCGAAAAGCTTCTTGGCCGTGGTGATATGCTTTATGCTTCTGCTGTTGATCCAGCTCCTATTCGTATTCAGGGAACTTACCTTGATGACAACGAAGTAGAAAAGGTTGTTGATTACGTTAAGCAGTACGGTGAACCAGAATATATTGATGATCAGATTTTCGTTGAAGAGGAAGAAGACGAAGAAGGAAACGTAGACCTTTTTGGAAACAACATGGACGAAGATCCTTTGTATGACCAGGCTTTGGAAATTGTCGTTCAGTCAGGAAAGGCAAGTGCCAGCTACATCCAGCGTCGCTTGAAGATTGGATACAACCGTGCAGCACGCCTCGTTGAAGAAATGGAAGAGCGCGGCATTGTAGGTCCAGCCAACGGAAGTAAACCTCGAGAGATTATTCATATTCCGGGCTAATCTTTTCATCACAAAGCGCTTCATAAAGAGGAACTCTTGCTTTATAGAGTTCCTCTATTTTATTATTCTGACTCAATGGTCTGTTAGAAGTGTCCTGTTTTAAAAGGAACTCCAGCGGGCGCTCGATGTAAATAACTTTTGAATTAGCCTTCAGATAAAACCAGTTTTCTTTGCGTGTTACAATGCCGCCGCCAGTTGCAATTACAAGTCCTGATTGTGGCAGGATTTTTTTTGCAAGCGCAGTTTCCATGCAGCGGAATTCGTCTTCACCTTTTTGGGTGATTACCTCGGCTGGTGTGGTGCCGTATTCTTCTTTAAAGGCATCGTCCAGGTCTATGAACTTGCGGTTCTGTTCTTTGGCCAGTTTTTTTCCAAGAGTAGTTTTGCCGGAGCCGGGCATGCCTATGAGGGTGATGTTGAGCATCTGGGATTGGAGGGTTTCTATTACAAAGGGGATGTCATCATGTTGTGGCCCTTCGACAAGCTCTGGGACCACGATACCTTTACCACTTGTAAAATACCTGCTAGCTTCCCAAGCCTGTGCCACCAGCATACTAAGTCCGCCTGCATTTTTTACACCAAGCTCCTGTGCCTGCTGCAAAAACTTTGTGCGTGAAGGATTATAAACGATGTCTGCTGCGGCATAAAGATTTTTGAATTTAGAAAGATCAATCAGAGAATTATCAATTTCCGGGAACATGCCTACTGGTGTTGTGTTTACAATAACCTCAGAATCCTGGGCAACCGTATAAACATTTTCATAATTTATATGGCCTGAACGGGAACAAAAATCAATCTTTGCAGCGCCCATTTTTTTCAGGGCATACTCTACTGCAACACTTGCGCCGCCTGTACCAAGGATAAGGCAGTTTTTGCCTGCTGGATCTATGCCTGCGCTTTGGAGCATGTACTTAAATCCGAAAACATCTGTGTTGTAGCCTTTAAAACCATCCGGAGTTTTTACAACTGTGTTTACTGCACCAAGCTCTTTTGCTTCTTCAGAAAGCTCTGTACACAAGCTTGCAGCAAGTTTTTTATATGGAATTGTTACATTAAAACCATCCAGCCCTTCTGCGCCTTTGAATAGGTCATGAACCTGCTCTTCTGTGCGTTCAAGAACAGTATATTCATAATCCGCAAACTCCTTATGAATCTGCGGCGAATATGTATGAGGCAATGATTTTCCCAGAACTCCGAATTTCATATTTAACCTACAACTTGCTCTGAAGATCGCGCGATACTTCAAAAAGGACACTATAAATTCTGCTTATATATGGCTTTAGAATTTTATCAGCCTTTTCCTGCAGTGCAACAAGTTTTTGTGCTTCGCGGTCTGCATCCATAACTGCACCACCGCTTTCTTTTTTAAGTTCACCAATTTTTTTAGCAACCTTCATGCGTTCTGCAAGTGCTGCCAGTACCTTATCATCAGCGGCATCAATCTGTAACCGCAAATCAGCCAAAGAATTATCAGTATTTTCCATGTGTATGATACTATCATTTGAGATAAGAAAAATCCACAGGATTATGATATTTTAATTATTTCTGTTATAATGAACTTATGGAAATACGAAAAATTTCACAAAAAGATTTAGACACTTTGATGGATTTGTATGTTCAGCTTAGTCCTATAAATGAAGGTTTACCGGCACAAAAACGTGATGAGATTTGGGAACAGATTCAAAATGATGATAAAATCACTTACCTTGGCGCTTACAAAAATGACCAGCTTATTGCTACCTGCTTTTTGACAATCATCCCGAATTTCAGCAACCAGGGTAGACCGATTGGTTTTATAGAAAATGTTGTAACTGACGAAAAATGGCGTGGCAAAGGAGTTGGAAGCCAGCTTCTAAAAAAAGCCATTGAACTTGCAAAAGAACAGAACTGTTACAAAGTCTTTCTTGAAAGTGGAATTACCCGCACCGGCGCTCATGATTTTTACCGCTCACTTGGTTTTGATGATACAAGTAAAAAAGCGTTTATTATTAGATTCTAAATAAAATCTGCAAGAGCAAGAGCTGCAACTGCTTCATATACAGGAACTGCGCGCGGAACAATACATGGATCGTGGCGGCCGCCTACAGTTATTGTTGTGTTTGATTTTGTTTCTAAGTCTACAGTGTTCTGCTCTTTTGAAATTGTTGGTGTTGGTTTTACAGCTACATCAAAAACAATTGGTGCAACAGTACCGCCAACGCTAATGCCCCCAAGAATGCCGCCGCAACGGTTGGTTTTTAGTACTGACCCTTCGACAAACTCAGAAACCACAGGGAAAACAAAACTATCATTATTTGTCGACGCATTTAATTCTGCAGCACTAAACCCATTACCAAACTCTACACCTTTGCATGCTGGAACTGCAAAACACAGTGCTGCAATTTTTGCTTCTATGCCTTCGAAAATCGGACCACCAATACCGCCTGGAATCCCCTGAATTACAACTTCAATTGTGCCGCCTACAGAGTCGTTGTTGGCACGTGCTTTTGCAATTGCTTCTTTCATGAGTTCGCCTTTTGCGTCGTCAATTACAGGGAACTCTTTTTGTGGAACGGCTGAAAGTTTTTCAAGGAATACTTTTTCTTCTGTACGGTCGTCAAAATTGTATGTCTCATCTTTTATGTCCGCGATGGATTTTATGTGTGCGTTTATTTTGATGCCTTTTTGTTCAAGATAGCTCATTGCAAGAAAGCCTGCGGCACACAAAGGAGCTGTAAGTCTTCCCGAAAAAGCACCGCCACCTGATGAATTAAAACTTTCACCATATTTGAGTCTTGCTGTAAAATCTGCGTGGCCGGGACGTGGAGTTCGTAACAAGTTTGAATAATCATGTGGTTTTGTATTTGTGTTCTGGATATGTGCTTCGAACAAACCATTCTGCAAGGTATCTATAATAACTTCATCGGCTTCTTTGCGTGGAGTAGACCAGTCATTCTGACCTGGAGCACGGCGTTTCATAAATGCAGCAAGAGCGTTGGTATCGAGCTTGTCGTAAGCAAGACCTTCGAGGCGTACACCGATAGACTCGCTGTGAGATTCGCCGTAAATACCTACTTTGAGATTTGTGCCTGTGAACCAATTGTATTCGTTCATATTGTCCTCTTAATCAATGGATTGCTTCGCTGCGCTCGCAATGACGGTGAATAACCCCGGGAAGGATTTATTTACACATTCTTTATTATCTATCAAAACAGGGAGACCTGTCCATGCTGCAACCAGGCATGCCGTCATTGCCATGCGGTGGTCGCCGTAGGTGCTTACAGAAAGTTCTCCTGCTGCATTGTGGCCGCCTGTTATGTAAAGAGTGCCTTCTTTTTCGTAAGCGTTGCCACCAGCTGCTTTTAATGCATTTATTGTTGCTTCTACGCGGTCGCATTCCTTAAAGTGCAGGCGTTCTATATTTTTGATGCTGGTTGATTTTGCATAAGCAGCGGCAACAATTGCAATGTATGGAACGATGTCAGGGTAGTCGGCGGCATCAAGGTTGAGTTCAAGTTCGCGTGCTTTGTTTATGTCTGGGCGGACAGTAAGTTGAACAGAGCTGCCGCTCCAGGTAAATGCAAATCCTAACTGTTCTAATATGCTGATTATGATTTTATCTTTCTGAAGTGAATCTTTGTTCAGACCGTGTAAGATGATTTGTCCGTCTGGAACAAGGACACCCAAACAAAGCAGGAACGCTGCGCTGGACCAGTCACCTTCTGCAATTTCCTTTCCGTGATTTTTCAAAATATTCAAGGTTAATTCATAATACCCTTTTGACTCAAGCGGTCCATCAAGTTCAACAGTAAACCCAGGTAACAAAATCAACGCCATCTGCAAACCGGAAATATACTGCGAAGAAACATTCCCCTGTATAACAAAACAGCCCGGGGTAAGCTGGCCCTCTACTGTTATTTCATTCTTTTCTTTATCTACGACAACTGTAACACCACGTGCAGCAAGGCATGTAATAAGCTGATCAAGCGGGCGGTCGATAAGGCGGCCTTTTGGTAAAAATACTAACTTCTTTTTCTGGGCCAGGCCTACATAATTCAAATAGGCTGCCCCTACACTAATCATAAAGCGCAGGGTGGAACCGCTTTCGTTGCAGGGCATGTAAACTTCTGTTGCATCACTCTGGCTTGCTTCATATAAGGCTTTGAGACAGGCGCGGGTGGCACGGATGTCGTCGTTATCAGTTGGATCTGGAGGTATGATGGATTGGATCACATTTGGCCCTTCGACAAGCTCAGGGACCCCACGCCCTTCCTTCATTGCCTCCAAAAATCCAATAATTAATTCTCTGTGCACAACAGACTTTGAAGGAGGAACTTTAAAATCTAAGTTTAAGGATGGGATCCTTATTTCACAATTCATAAGTAGTTTCTGAACTCCTCTACCGGCATTGGTTTGAGTTCGCCTTTTCCAATTTTATTTACAACAACTGCGGTAATGTTTGAGCCGCGTTTCTTTTTATCATTCATAATGCCGGCCATAATCTGGTCTGCGCTTATAGGGTCATCACAAGGAAGTTCATACAGTTTGAGCATTTGAACAAGTTCATCATGAACAGGGCTGCCACGGCTTATTCTTTCCATTCCCTTGGCAACTGCAAAGCCGTGCGAAACTGTAAAATTACTGCGGGCTTCGATTACGTGACCAATTGTATGACCAAAGTTCAAAAGCTGGCGCAGGCCGTTATCGTGTTCATCCTGACTGACAACATCTGCTTTAATCTGAATACAACAGGCAACAATTTTTTCCAGCTCCGGAGAATTTTTTGTGACACGATTCAAAAGCTTTTTGTAAAAATCTTCATCCCAGATAAATGCGTATTTTATAACCTCTGCCATTCCTTCTGTAAAAATTTCATCATCAAGAGAGGCAAGAAGCTTTGTATCTGCAATAACAAGACTTGGCTGCCAGAAAGCACCAACAAGATTTTTTCCTTCCGGTAAATCAACGCCGGTCTTACCACCGACAGATGCGTCTACCTGCGCAAGCAAAGATGTAGGAATCTGGAAAACTTTAATACCACGTAAGAAAATAGAAGCTGCAAATCCAGCCATGTCTGTTGCAACGCCGCCACCCAAAGCAACAACGGCATCGGTACGGGTAAAGGCATTTTCGGCAAGCACACCAAGAATGCGGCCAATTGTACCAAGATTCTTGCTCTGTTCACCGGCATCAAAAACAAAATCAAAAACTTCAAAACCGGCCTCACGCAGCACACCTGCCAACGAATCCTTATACAACTTTGCAACATTTGAATCACTCACAATAAGGAGCTTTTGAATGCGGCTGTCTACGTCTTTGATGAGGGCACCGCTCTGAGCCAAAAGGCCAGGGCCCACGAGAACGTCATATGAGTCTTTTACGTTTACGTGAATTGTTTCCATAAATTACTCCTTCAAATTCTGGATTGCCACGTCGCTTCGCTCCTCGCAATGACATGTCATTGCGAGCCGAAGGCGAAGCAATCCACGCTTAACCATCCAGTTCTGCTTTACGCTTACTGCCTTCTTCCAAAAGTTGCTGCAACAGATTTCTGTCATCCTTCTGCATTGCATCTTTATATTTTTTGAGTTCGCCAATCAGGCTGTCAATTTCGTTCATTAAGTTGTCTTTGTTTTCCAAAAAGAGCTCTGACCACATCTGTGAATTAAGCCAGGCAACACGGGTCAAATCCTTGTAGCTGCCGGCAGAAAATCCGTGGTGCTCCTTTGCTGTAGGACTTTTTACATAAGCGTTAGAAACAACATGTGCCAGCTGCGAAGTAAATGCAATCATCTGGTCGTGCTTGTCGGCATGAGAAAGCATAAAGCTTCCAAACTCGGCAGGAGCCATAGCAGCTTTTACACGATCAATGAGCTTCATATCATCAAAGCTAGGAGGAACAATAACAAGCGGCGCACCCTTAAAAAGTGAACCACGCGAATGCTTCATTCCGGAATATTTATTTCCAGCCATAGGATGAGTTCCAACAAAAACAAATCCGCTCTTCTTGGCAATCTTAAAGCAGGCTTCACAAACAGGACGCTTAATGCCTCCAGTGTCCATAACAAGTCCACCCTTACGGAACTTGTCTGCATTTGCCTTTACGTAATCAATTGTTCCCTGCGGGTAAATACAAATCAAAACTAAATCACAATCAGCAAGGCGGTCTGGGGTAAGCTCGTCCTTTACAAAGCCTGCAATCTTACCCATAAGAAGAACAGAAGAATCTGCGTCGTAAGCATAAACCTTGCAGCCGGCCTCGTGAAAAGCCTTTGCAAAAGATGAACCAATAAGCCCAAGTCCAACAACACCAACAGTCTTAAATTTTTCAGCCTTATCTGCACTCACTTAAATCACCTCGCGAATCTTCATTACACGTTTTGCAACATCATCAAACTGAGCCGGAGTAAGCGACTGTGCACCATCACACAAAGCCATAGGAGGATTGTTATGAACTTCAATCATAATTCCGTCGGCACCACAGGCAGCAGCAGCCATAGCCATAGGCTTAACCATACGAGCAATACCTGTAGCATGAGAAGGGTCAACAATAATTGGAAGATGTGTAAGCTCATGGAGCATTGGCACAGCAGACAAATCCAACGTATTGCGTGTATAAGTCTCATAAGTACGGATTCCGCGCTCACACAAAATAACGTTTTCGTTTCCACCTGCCATGATGTATTCGGCACTCATCAAAAATTCTTTCATTGTGTTGGCAAGACCGCGCTTAAGAAGAATTGGCTTATTGATTTTTCCCAATTCCTTGAGCAATTCAAAGTTCTGCATGTTGCGTGCGCCAACCTGAATCAAATCTACATTTTCAAAAAGAGGAATGTGTGCAGGGCTCATGATTTCTGTAACGATTGGCATACCTGTAGCCTTCTTAGCCTCAAGCAGCAATTCCAATCCTTCTGCCTTAAGTCCCTGGAAGTCGTAAGGCGAAGTACGTGGCTTAAAAGCACCACCACGAAGCAGCTTTGCACCGCTAGCTTTTACTGCCTGTGCAACTTCTATAATCTGGTCGCGGCTTTCTACAGAACATGGGCCTGCAATAAAAGCAAAGTTTCCACCGCCGATTTTTACGCCGCTGACATCAACAACTGTATCTTCGGGATGGAACTTTCTGTTTGCCTTTTTGAACGGCTCGGTAATGCGAGTTACCGATTCAATAATATCAAGACCCTTAAGCAGATCAATATCAATCTTTGTAGTATCACCTATCAAACCAAGAATAGTTTTATAGTCACCTTCCGAAAGATGAACCTTAAGTCCCTGCGACTTGAACCATTCAATAAGATTGTCAATCTGCTCGTGAGTTACACCCGATTTAAGTACTGCTATCATGTTGTTTCCTCCAAAAAAAAACCGCGCGGAAGTAATCCGTGCGGTTGTCATATTTAATGTTTAGTAACATTTATTGCACAAATTACTTACTGCCCTTGCCTGTAGCATAATAAGAGTAATAATAATATGCGCCGTAATAAAAGTTACCTTTCAATTTTGTCTCCAAAAGTTAAAATCAATTTAATGAGTTGGCCCTATTTTGTCAAGGGCACCCTTTACCCGCAGCTCATTCCCCGACTATCTGCATAATCTCTCGTTCAAGGAGCGTTGGCTTCCACAATTCCTTTTCAACAAAACCAAGATACCAGTTTCCGTTAGCGTCCTGTTCCATTACAGGCATAAAAAGTGCATCGGGGTTAGTTGCTGCAAACCAAAGGCGCAAAAAACAAAAACGCCCGTCACCGCCACCAGTATATTCACTCTTACGACACAAAGGACTTGTAACAGAAAAATCACGAAGATGTGTTCCGGTATCTCCTGCTGTTTCGTTCAGTTCCACAACCTGGCAGTACAATTTATAAGCCTTAAGAAGCGCCTCTTCATCGTCTTCAATATCAGAAGTCAAAGGACTTACATATTCCAGAAACTGGCGGCGCAAGACAGAGGCCCGTTCCGACTCACGTTCGTTTATCTGGTCCTGCAGAGACTTAAGCGGAGATTCAACCTTCAGCCCTTCAACAGCCTGAGGGTCAGCAGCAAAACGAGCAAACTTTTTAGAAAAATCATCCAAAGCCTGACTTACAGCTCCTGGTTTTGCATTTGAATCCGACATATACAATCCTCCACTTCCTTTCTTGGAATAGAACAGAAAATATCCACAATTTCTTTATCAAGCTGACTTCCGGCAACATCCTTTATAATAGCAATTGCTTCGTCGTAGCTCTTGCCAGGTTTATAAGAACGCGCCATTGTAATAGCAGAATAAGTATCGGCCACACTGATGATTCGAGCTGCCATAGGAATCTCATTTACAGGAATCTTCAGATATCCTTTTCCGTCCACGCGCTCATGATGATACAAAATCCAGTTACGAATGTAATCAAAAGAAGAAAGCGGTTCCAGAATCTTCACAGAAATTTCAGGATGACGACGCATCAAAATCCATTCTTCATCATCAAGCTTTCCGGGTTTATTCAAAATTGATTCAGGAATACCAAGCTTACCCACATCATGAAAAAGAGCCGCATACTTAAGATTTTCAACACTGATTCCCTTATGCATTCCCGCCGGCAAATATTTATAAATAAGCAGCGCCAGCTCCTGAACATGAAGACTGTGACCATTCAGGTTAGGATCGCGGGCTTCTACAATTCCAATCAAAGTTTTAGAAATAGAAAAAGCAGATTCGCGGATTCCCTTAGTGAGAGTGTAAATCCAAAGCAGAACTGTAGTTACAAAACAGGCTCCCGCAAAAAGAAGAATGCCCACCCAGATAGATTGTATTTTTGCAAAAAGAATGATCAGATAAACAACACAGAAAAGACAGACCATTCCCAGAATTAAAAAATCAAGAAACTGGTTATGCGTTTTTCCTTCTGTAATAGAATTCCTTTTGTAAAGCATAAACCTTACATCAATAATGAGATTACAGATCTGAAAAATAAAGCCCACTAAAATGAGCGTCTGTCCAACCCAGTACATAAGAAAATTCTACTGTGTCTACGCTAAAAGTCAAGTAGAAAATCCATGACATTTCATTTATACTAAACATATGCAACAACAGGACGACCTCCAGACAGACATTCTCGAAAGCCTCAACCCCGAGCAGAGAGCCGCAGTCACAACAACAGAAGGTTATGTCCGTGTAATTGCAGGAGCCGGTTCAGGAAAAACCCGCGCCCTCACCCACCGTTTTGCATATCTTGTAAACGAAGTTGGCATTCTTCCTTCTCACATACTTTGCGTTACCTTTACAAACAAAGCCGCTGCCGAAATGCGAAACCGAATCCGTAAGCTCACAGGCGACAACGACACAGGTTATATCTCAACCTTCCACGGATTTTGTGTAAGCGTGCTTCAGGAAGATTCTCATGCCGTAAGCTATCCAAAAAGTTTTCTTGTTCTGGACAATTCCGACATAGATGCAATGCTCCAGATTATTTACGAAGAGCGTGGCCTTACCCTGCGACAGATGACTTTTTCTGCAGCCCGCGACATGATAGAAATCAAAAAGCTTTTTAAAGAGCCTCATTATTACGAAGATCTTATCCGCATGACGCTCGATGAAATCCATCAAAAATATCTTGCTGCAACCAAACCTGATGACATCATTTTTTATGGTTATCTTTATCAGGAAAAAAAGTGCTTCGGCCTGGACTACAACGACCTGCTCAAGTTCGTGCTCTACATTTTTCAGACAAACGACGAAATCCGTCAGAAGTGGCAGGAGCGCCTTGAATACATAATGATCGACGAGTTCCAGGATATCGATATGATTCAGTATGAACTCATGAAGGCCCTCTGCCCGTACCACAACAATCTTTTTGTAGTAGGCGACCCTGACCAGACAATCTATACCTGGCGCGGTGCCGACATCCGTTACCTTCTTGACTTCGACAAAAATTTTCCGGGTGTTCAGACAATCATCATGGACAAAAACTACCGCAGCACAAAACCTATTCTTGATGCCGCAAACAGTTTGATTGATAAAAACAGGAATCGAATTAAGAAGGAGTTAGTTCCAGGTAACTTGGAAGGGGAAAGCCTTCCCCTTGCTCACACTTCGTCGTTCGCATCCCCTTCGCCTAGGGGCTCCGCCCCTAAAACCCCGCTCCCTTCTTACTTCCACGCCAAATCCGCCGAAGAAGAAGCAGAGGCCTTGGTAACCAAGATCAAGGCGTTGACCGGGGTCCCTGAGCCTGTCGAAGGGCCGCACAAGTACCCCTTTGCCCCAAGCGACATTGCAATATTATACCGTGCCCACTACATCAGCCGCACAATAGAAGAAGTTTTCCAGCGCGAAAAAATTGCCTACACCTTAAACTCAGGCGTTCCGTTTTTTGACCGCGCAGAAATAAAAGACTCCCTTTCCTATCTTCGCATGATAGCCTACAAGGACGACCTTTCATTTTTGCGAATAGTAAATCAGCCAAAAAGAAACATCGGAGAACGACGAATTAAAGCTCTCAAAGAATATGTAGACCAGCAGGGTGGCTCTCTCTACGACGCACTCAAAATGAAAGTAGGCGACGAGCTTTTTGCAAACACAAAGGCTCAGGAATTCATAGACCTCATAGAAGGCTTTGCCGGCACATATTCCAAAATGCAGATCTCAGAATTGTTCAGTCACGTAATGAACAAAAGCGGCTACGAAAAAGCCCTGCGCACAGAAGGCAGCCAGGAACGCTTAGACAACCTTGCAGAGCTCAAGCAATCAATTTACGAATACGAAACCTCTTGCGGCGAAGAATGCACTTTGGAAAACTATCTGGCCCATGCAGCGCTTTATACAAATGCAGACATTACAGCACACAAAAACGCAGTAAGGCTCATGACAATCCACACAGCAAAAGGTCTTGAGTTCCCTGTTGTATTTATTGTTGGACTCAACGAAAACATGTTCCCAAGCTCAAAGGTAGACAGCCTCAAGGCCATGGAAGAAGAACGACGCCTAGCTTTTGTAGCAGTTACACGTGCACAAAAATTACTGTTCCTTTCAGAAGCAGAAGGCTTCAGCACACACGCAGGCGGCCGCTACCCTTCACGATTTATTTTTGACATTGATAAGCCTTTGCTTAATTACGAGGTAGAACTTCCTCCGCAGCTTATTACAAAAACACGACAGTACATAAAAGAGTCAGACTCTGCGCTCGAAAAAAAATCAGCCCTCGCTGCATTGCAGGAAGGCGATCTTGTAGAGCATAAAATTTTAGGCCGCGGAACAGTCGTTTCAATTGACCGCAACGCCGCAACATATACGGTCAAATTTGAAAAGATAGACACTCCGCGAAAAATGAGCTTCAAAGCTCCTTTGAAAAAAATCAACTAACCCTAGTCTCGTCATTGCGAGCGAGGCGTGGCAATGACGTGGCTATTCTATTTCAAAAAAGTCAAAATCCCCAGGAGTAACCCGTGCATGGAATTCTGTTACAACTTCTTTTGAATGGATATTCAAAGGATGTGTACACATTGCAGGAATCGGGAAATTCTTCCAAGGCGACGGTGTATCAGAGTCTGCAATTCGTTTAAGAGTTTTGTGTTCACCTTTTATGTAAAGAGTAAATTCCATAGGTGTGCAGCCGTCCCAGGTGTAGGCATACAATCCAAAAGTTTTGTTGTCATAAGTAAACAACGAAACTCCTGCAGGCCCGTCAATCCAGATATCGCTCACTGCAAGCTCCTGGCGGATTGCTGTCAAAACTTTTGCAGGCAGCTCGTAGATTTTACTTGGCATATCTGGGAGCACTAATGTAGTCAGTCTTCCTTTACCGTATGTGTCATAACACAAAATGCTTTCGTGATATTCACCATGGCCTGCATTCATAAGCGACCAGGTTGCGTTGTTGCGATGTTCAAGCATTGGGAATGTAATTGCCTCACGACTCTTTACATATTCCTTTCCAAATCCAATCGCAGAAGGACTCTGGTATTCATCAGCGGTAAGAACGCAGTCATTGTAACTAACGCTCGTTAGTTCACAAATTTCCGGATACTTTTTAAGAGCCCCAATCATAAAACCGGAAGTTACAATAACATGTCCACCGGCCGCAACATAGTCTTTAATTTTTCCTACAATCTTTTCATCTTTAAGACCAGCCGCAGTTACGAGCACCTTGTTTTTTCCACCTTCAACAAAAGCCGGGAAATCACAGGTAGGGTCCATAGGAACTCCAGCCATTCCAAGATAATCTTCAATGTGATCTTCACCCTGTGAATTAAACGGTATGTAAACTTTAAGACCTTCAGGATTTCCAACCTGTCCCAAAATCCTATCAAGCTTTTCGTACATAAAGCCTAGAGGTGTTGCCCGCTTATCACCTGCAAGTGCCGGCCAGCAGAACATCATCATTTCTTTTGGTTTTGCAAAAGCTGTAAGATATGCCTGCTCAAGGTATGTGTCCAGTCTGTCACAGTCAAACGGATCAAACCATCCGCCGCCGTTTCTTCCCGGTGCAACACTGTCCATATAGCGCATAAGTGAATAGCTTAAGTAACGTGGCAAATGCTGGTCCTGCAAAGCTCCGTGTCTTGTTTCTGTTCCGGTGTAAATGTAATCAAAAATCTCTCGCTGCTCGCCAGGGTTATAACCTGTTTCATGATAGCTTTCGCGCCAGTTAGGATATTTGATGATTATCTTTACATTAGGGTTCACCTTTTTTGCAGGCCCGATTATAAGGTCACGCGAAACTTCCATCATCTTAGCCAGACGGAATTCAGACCACGAACGGTTTCCTTTTTCGCGTACACAATCTTCGCACATACACTGTGTAAAGAAAAAGTCGTCGATAATAAATTCGTCAAACATTCCGGCAGTATATTCCGAAACTTTTTTTGTAAGCTCGCGCATAGGTTCATTGCAGTAACACAAAGTACTAAAAAGACGTTGGCGTTTTTTGTCAGACTCATTCTGGTCAGGGCAGACTGTTGTAATTCCACCTGAAACTTCAATTCCGTAATCTTTCATAACACGCTTTACAAGCTCAAGCTGTTCTTTTTTAGAAAATTCATCGCGGAAAGTTTCAAGATAAATCTTATCAACTCCAACATATTTCTGGAAAAACTCAGCCTCCTTACGAAGCTGCTCTTCTGTTACATGATTTACCCAACCTGCTACACAATAAAGAACTGTCTTAAAATTTTTGTAATGCATAGAAATCTCCATTCATCTAGATAGGATTATTATAACATTCATTATCAATGTTTTGGAAAATTTCTATTGTATGAATCTATTAATTTATTGATTGTTTTTTGTTCTAAGGAGGTTTCAGTTTGCTTACGCAAACTGTCGCTACGTCCGCCCTTCGCTAATCGCTCACCGTCCTCACTCCGTTGCGGTCGGCTGCTCCGCAGGGGCTCCCATCGCTAACCTTTTTTCTTACCACCATACTCATCTGTATTAACAGCCGCCTTTATTTCCCCATAATGTTTTTGTTGCGTATATGGAATAGTTTGACGAACAGATTCAATAAACTCTCTTTTTGATATTTCTTTTTTTATCCCATTTTCAAAACGGATTATTTTCCAAACAGAGTTTTCCAAAATAGGAAGATAAAAAAGATGACCCGTTTTTAAAGAGCATTGTTTATAACATTCTTCAAGAGCAAGGACTTTTGCTTTATATTCTTCTTCATCAATATTTACTGAAGAAGATTTGTTAACACTTTTTACTTCAAAAATATGAATTCTACCGCTCTTATCTTTCATTATAAAATCCGGATATGAACTATGAATCCCATTTAAATAATATTCGAATTTTATTTCAGAATTAAATGGATAATTCTTACCCCATAAAAACTTATTATCAAAGTCTGCGTTATCTTTATTTTCTATTTCTTCAATAGAAATATACTGAATATCGTTTAGTATTTTTGCCCATTGTTTTTCTGCATCACTATCAAAAGAAAAATCATTTGCAGAATCTTTCCTGCACCAGATCCAATCTTCAAGTGTAATAGTTTTATCATTTCCAACATAACAACTTTCACAAGGAAAACTTACATTATCACAAACAACCATGCTTTTTGCATAATCACAAATATATGCATCATAGGAAGTTTTTATACTTGAAAGGTTTTCTGCAAAAATTCTCCATTTGGTATAACTGTCTGCGTAGGAATAGCATAAAGCTTGAATTTCATTATCAAGCTTCGAAATTTTATGATACATATCAAAAATACTTTGGTGTGTTATCTGCTTGTTGTTTAAACTATTAATATATGAATTAATATCAAAACCTTTTGTGGCAGTTATATTCTGTAACTTTGTTGGCGTTATACGAATTGCTTCTTCAACACCATAATTTTTTGCTAGATTAACTTGTTTTGTGCTTCCTTTTGTATCTGGTAATATTCCCCAGATCCAGGCTGTCATTGCAAGTTCCTTTGCTTTTTCAGACAATGTTTCGAAATCAAGTAGTCGAGGGTTTCTTCTGACACGTCCCATAACCTGTTCATCAAGCTGTTTGCTTTGAGAATCACGAATTTGATACAACATACAGGCTCGCGGAATATCGTAACCTTCTGAAATTACCATTTTAAAAATGATTATTGAAATGGAAGATTGCGGTAGGTTCATATAGTCTTTCCATTTAGAAACAGGTAACTTTTTTATTG
>JAEEGK010001082.1_pt1 | contig 68011 bp, 59 predicted proteins | sample 8958771 | NCBI WGS metagenome assembly JAEEGK01 (sample SAMN16246547, study PRJNA631951) | gut metagenome | biome: gut microbiome; feature: rumen; material: SC-attached | host: Bos | place: Iran: Karaj | collected 2018-10
TTTACATACCGAAATACTTCTTCACTCACGCGGCGTCGCTGCATCAGAGTTTCCTCCATTGTGCAATATTCCCCACTGCTGCCTCCCGTAGGAGTTTGGGCCGTGTCTCAGTCCCAATGTGGCCGTTTGCCCTCTCAGGCCGGCTACTGATCGTCGCTTTGGTGGTCCGTTACACCGCCAACTGGCTAATCAGACGCGGGTCCATCTTATACCACCGGAGTTTTTCACACTGATAGATGCCTATCCGTGCGCTTATGCGGTATTAGCAGTCGTTTCCAACTGTTGTCCCCCGGTATAAGGCAGGTTACCCACGCGTTACTCACCCGTCCGCCACTAAGTATATAAAAAAGCAAGCTTCTAAATATACTCCGTTCGACTTGCATGTGTTAAGCACGCCGCCAGCGTTCATCCTGAGCCAGGATCAAACTCTCAATAAAAGTTTAATCTCAGCCAGTCTTAAACTGGCTTATCCATAATCTACTGATTAAGGTTTTGTTCGTCTCTGAAATTTCTATGCCGGTTTCGAGTTCCGGCTTTAATAGGAATTTTCAGGGATGCATTAGTATTGAATTATCAAGGAACCACAGGCCATCGGCCTGAACGGAGAAGGAGGGATTTGAACCCTCGCGCCGCTATTAACGACCTGCACCCTTTCCAGGGGTGTCTCTTCAACCACTTGAGTACTTCTCCAAAGTACCATGCTTGAATTAAAAGCAAGTATGAACAGCCATTAAAAATGGTCTGAAATGTCTGAGCGGAGAGGGTGGGATTCGAACCCACGCGCCCTTTCGGACAAACGGTTTTCAAGACCGCCTCGTTATGACCGCTTCGATACCTCTCCAGGCGGCTGATTCAGCACAAAAAAAGAAAAGCGCCAGCACAGCGGCAACGTTTATATTATCAAAGGTACCGCCCTTAGTCAACAATAATTTGAAATATTTTTTGATTTTTTTTCGGAATTTTTTTAAGAGGGTTTTCAGCCTTTTCAGGACTGCTTTTTCCCGGTCAGATAATACACTGCCAAGGCCGTTCTGTGAGACAACCCTTCCTTGGACAGAATATTCGTAATATAGTTTTTAACCGTCCCTTCAGATATATATAACTTACCTGCAATCTCTTTGTTGGACAGGCCATCCGCCACCGCCCTTACTATCTCCAATTCACGATCCGTATATCCGCTTCCGTCAAAGCCTTCGCCCGCCGCTCCGGTCCCATCCATAGTTTTCATTATGGAATCCAATATGTTTTCTTCCATAACTCCCGCTCCGCTATATACGGACTTTATCATCTGCTTCAGATGATCCGGGGTATGATTTTTAATGAGATAGCCCTTCGCACCTTTTGCGAGAGCCTTTCTGACCAGTTCATCGTCATCAAAAGTAGTCAGGATGAGCACTTTACCCAGGTTCTCTTCTACGATGATCCCGGTAGCTTCTATCCCGTCCATGACAGGCATCTGTATATCCATCAATATGACATCTGCGCCATATTTTCTGGCGGCGTTAACAGCTTCCTCACCATTAGATGCACAGGCTAAAACTTCAAATTCATCATCAACATCAAGAATGATCTTCATGCCGTCACGCACAAAGTCACTGTCGTCGGCAATTATCACTTTTATCTTATCCATAGGATCTCCTATTCAATGGGAAGAAGCATATTTACCTTAAAACCCGCTTCGCTTTCTATGACAAGGGTTCCGCCGGCTTCTCTTACCCTTCTTCGCATCCCGGCTATTCCCATTCCGTCAACCACTTTCTCACAGCCTTTTCCGTTATCGCTGATCGTACATCTCACTCTTTTATTCATGACCATGATTCCAATAGTGATACCCGTGCATCCCGAATACTTCAAGGAATTTGATATAGCCTCAAAAGCATTATCAAGTATTATCTCCCAGATCTCATCACTTATAAGAGTCAGATCCCCCTCGGACGAGAGCTCGGTCTCCACTCCTTTATCCCTGCAATCATCACATAATTTATAAAGCTGAAGCATTGCAAGTTGTTTCTTTTCCGGACGTTCCTTCCTAAGGATCATGCGTATCTCATCCATGCCTGTACGCAGGCTGTCGATCACTCCCTGGATTATTCCGCGGGTACGTTCCGGATCTTTATCCATAAGTACCTTCGCGGCTTCGAGCTGATATATCGACCCGTTGATATTATGTCCCAATTTATCGTGAAGAGTCTGTGAAAGAGATGCCCTCTCTTCCAGTATCTGGTTTTCTGCCATGAGCATGCTTTTTCTTTTTTCGTCTCTGGCCTTGTATTCCGTACGGATGATATCCTGCTTGAGGTTCTGCTCATTGATGGTGTCTTCGATCACAAGTTTCCTGTACGCAGCAACCACAACATTGTGCTGTATATAGCAGGCACTCAGAAGTAAAAGTACGATCAGTCTGACAGGTGCCTGTCCGGACTCTCCGGCAAAAGAAAACAAAAGCGGAACGAAATAAATCCGAAAATCCACATTTTTAAAAAGCGAGATTCCCTCATACAAAGTCAGATAGCCGGAGAATATAAAACTGTTCCCCTCCAGGAAGATCAGTAAAGCAAGCGCTGCAAAATGTATAAAGAATAAAGCGATACGGAAACGGCCTTTAAATAATTCCTTGAGTGCAAATGTACCTGCATAGAGCGAAACAAGCAGGAGCATCCTCACGGATACTCCTGTATCATTTATCACCGCTGTGATCCCATATGCCAGAAGCACCGACATTATGAGCATCTTCATCGGGATAAAATAATTTTGTTTCAATTTCTCCATCAGGTATTATTCCTCATTCTTCGAATATCTGATACCCACGCTTCCGAAGCTGATGATAGTAAATAGATAAGCAGTCATAATACATAATAGCATAATTACAGTCCTGCCGCTCTTTAAGAAAATCTCATCCGCAACATCCATAAACCATTTCTGAGGCATAAGCGATGAGAGGAATTTAACCATGGTTGTTACGTTGGTCAAAGGGAAGAATGTTCCCGCCAGCATGGATGAAAAAGACCAGATTGTAAAGGCAATTATGTTTGCCGTCATAACATCCTTCGAAAAGACACCTATCATAATACTCATGCTGGTAAAGATAAGCCCCATCAGGAATAAAAGGATCAGAAGTGACCATTTGGGTATTCCGTAATCGCCACCCATAAACAGCATCCCTATACCAAGCATTCCGGTAAGTGCCGTTGTTCCGAATATACCTGTTATAAACTTGGCCATAAAATATAAAATCGGAGACAATCCCGAAATATCGATCCTGATAGCAACTTTATCCCTGCGTTCTTCCATAATGGTATGAGCTACAAATATACCGCAGAATACATATCCGAGCGTCATAAACGCCATTGCATATCCTATGGATACTTTATAGTCGATCTGTTCGTTCGTAAGGAGTGTATCCCCGGAACTTTCGATCGTAACAGTTTTACCCGCACAGATACTTTCAGGCGCCGAATCCCCGTATGTGTTAAGTATCCCGCAGATAATGTTCATCTCGTCTTTCAGGATATCCGATCTGGGATCATCGGATAATATTGAAACTATCAGCCCATCCTCAGCCCTGCCTTCGGATAATACGGATTCAAACGATGATGATATATAAATTGAAGCATTCATCCTGTCGTTTACTCCGTCATATTCTGTACGAAGCGCGTAATCTTCCTCCGTCATATCGGAATCTTTTGCCCTGCATATCTTAAACAGCCCACCCTCTGTGAGATACTTTGCAAGTGTCTCGGATGCAGAGCTGCATGAGGCATCATAGATCTTTATGACAAACTTTCCGTCTCCGTTATAATATGCGACCTTGTCGGATGTACCCGAAAGTTCCGTAACGGTATCGTCATCGGTATGATAATATGTCGAATTATTATTGTGATTGTTAAGGAGCAGTAATGAAGCGATCGGAGTGACTATAAGAAAAAACCAAAATCCCTTATTTCTAAGGAGAAGTTTTAACCCGGATATTATCAAAGCTTTCATGCCTTAACCCTCCTCTTTATTTTGGCGGTAAGCAAAGTTGCCGCAGCAAACACAGCCGACAAAAGGCAGCAATATATTATTGCGCTTGCAGCATAATCGCTCCTTCCCATAACAGACATTTCCGTAAGCGCCCTGTTTATGTGATATATGGGGCATATATTCTTAAGGGAATCCGAGAAAGATGAAAACATATATGTTTCAAAGGAACCGCCGATAAAACCCATTGTCCATACCAGGATAAAAGTTATGATAATGGTCACCACATTGCTTTCACACAGATAATAAATAAACATTCCCATGGTGGTTGCTGCCAGTACGCTGACTGCCAATATGAGCAGGGAAAGAAGCGGATTCCCCCATTTGACATCAAGGCACATTGCAGAAAGCAGTGCGGTTATCGATGTACATATAACCACCGTCAGAAACGTGGGAATCATTTTCTCAAGATATATCCCTGCATCTCCCATTCCCGATACCAGATATTTTTTCTCAATACCGTCTTTCTTCTCTCCGAAAAGAAGTCTTGATGCACAGACGATCGCACACCATCCGAAATAGACCACATAGATTATGCCGTAGTAATCGCCTGCATCTATGGCAGGAATGTAATAGGGACGTTTTACTTCAATATCGGTTTTTGAATAACCGTAGAATACATTGTCAAAAAAAGCTTTCAGGAAAAATGCCGCAGCACGGCCTCTTGTGTCATTCATTTTATAAAGCGTATAGTCATCACTTCCGAATACCACGAACCCTCCGAGGTCATCTTCATGGATTGTTTTTTCCGGATCCGCATCCGTATATTCTTTCATGATGATACCCGCATCACTTGATGCTGTCTTAAGAGACGGCACAAGCACCTCATATGAGCTTCCTTCCTCAATGTAATATCCCACGGTGAATTCATCGGGAACTTCATAGCTTTCCATAAGTGACGTAAAAGCACTTATGAGCACCACCGATACCACTATGGGAGCAAATACATAGATGAATATGTTACCGGCACTTCTCAGCATCAGTTTCAGATTATTTTTTATCAAATACCTGATCATACAGTTATCTCCACGCTCTTTAAATATCTCTGAGTTTCTTACCGGTAAGGGTCAGGAACACCTCCTCAAGAGTTATGGAAGATGTATCATCCACAACCAGTTTTTTGAGTTCCTCCGAGGTTCCGGTAGCGATTATCTTTCCGTTATCCATAATGGCTATTCTGGTGCATATGCTTTCCACTTCTTCCATGTAGTGGCTGGTATATATGACGGTTGTGCCTTTTCTGTTCGACTCTTTGATCTTCTCCAGTATGAAGTTTCTCGATTGGGGATCGATACCTACGGTAGGTTCGTCAAATATGAGAAGATCCGGATGATGACCTATAGCGCATGCAATATTCAGTCGTCTTTTCATTCCACCCGAAAAATTCTTTGCATAGTCATTTCTTCTGTCCCACAGCCCGACATACTCCAGAGATTCCTTTACTCTGTCTTTAAGTTCATTACCCTTTATCCCGTACAGTGAAGTAAACAGTTCAACATTCTCCCACGCCTTCAGACTTCCGTGTATGGCAAGATCCTGAGGAATATAGCCCAGTTTGGAACAAAGCTCTTTATTTCTCCTGCCAAAATCCTTTCCCATAAATTCAACACTTCCGAGTGTCGGTCTTACGATATTGCATATCATATTCATAGTGGTGCTTTTTCCCGCGCCGTTCGGACCAAGGAGTCCGAAGACCTCTCCTTTTTTTATCTCAAGGTCCACGTTATCAACCACCGCTCTGTTTTCATATTTCTTGGTAAGTTCGTTAAGCTTTAAGATTGTTTCCACAGCCGCGCCTCCTTTTCATCTGTAAAGAGGATATCAGTTTTTTCCGGCACGCATCAGTGAAAAAAGAAAGATTTTTGTATATGACTTTTGTCACATAATAAAAGTTCCCGCAGAATATCCGCGGGAACTCTTAAGAAACAAACATATGATCAGACATTAATTTGCAGTGTCGTCTTCTGCCTCTATCCTAGCTTTTCTTTTCAGTAAAAGAGGCATGATCAGTTCGTCATAGACAAAGGAGAAAATTGCCGCAAAAGGGATCGCAAGTACGATGCCTGCGGGTCCGAACAGTTTTCCGCCCACAACGATCGAAATAAGGATAAATGCATCAGGCACACCGAGGGATCCTCCAAACAGCTTGGGTTTGATCAGGTATCCGTCTATGATCTGGATAACAAGTGTGAAAATAAGGAAAATAAGAGCATACATGGGCTCTACCAGTACAAGGATAAACGAGCCTATTATCGCACCGATAAATGGTCCGAAAGTCGGAAGAAGATTCGTCACACCTACAATTACCGAAATAAGGGGTTTATACGGAAGATTAAAGGCAAACATAAGCACTGCATTGACCACGCCCACGATAAAACCGTCAAGAACGTCGAATCCTATATATCTGATAAGAATCTCATGGCACTTCTTCCAGAAGGCAGTATGGGTCGAATATGCCTTATCGGTGAGCAGCGCATGGCGTAGTCTTATGAACCCGGTCTTAAAGCCTTCTTTTCCTGTCATGAAATAGATAGCCAGAATAAAACCGACAACAAGATTAAACAGGCTGCTTCCGACGCTAACGGAAGTGCTCAGGACTTTGCCCATGTTATTGGGAATAGTCTCAAAAAGACCGTACAGGGAATCCTCAAGTGTCTTTTCGATATTACTTACATCAATTCCGAATTTGGAAAGATTGCCGGTAATCTTATCAAAATAGGTGGAAATATTTTCCAGATACGAAGGCGCACTGGAAAACAGCAAAGTGACACTGTCCACAAGTGAAGGAACAAGAGCAACAAATAAAAGTGCTATGGCTAATATGACGATAAGAACCGTAGTTATGACAGCAAGAGAATGCCTTGTCTTTTCCTTTTTGACCTTACGATACAAAGTCCTTTCAAAAAAATTGGCAAGAGGATTCATGAGGTAAGCCATTATTATTCCGCATATTACGGGTGATACGACATTTTTGAACGCGGCAAAGAAATTGCCTATGCTCTCAAAGTGCGTGAGCATGACGTACAAAACCACCGCAAAGCCTGCGGCAAAAGTATAAGCAAACCATTTCTTTTCCAGCAACTCTTTAAGCTTCTTCATAAACGCCTCTGTCTCTTAAACCATGGTCATCTCTTCTTCTGATGAGCGAGTATATAACCTATTGTTCCGGGTGCAAACTCCTCGCGTGCACCGCCCTGTTTTCCGGAGGGCTTTCCGGATCTGTTGTTTCTGCCGTCTCTTCTTTCGTTATTTCTTCTGTCGTTATCCCTTCTGACATTTTCTTTCTTATCCGCATTAGAACTTCCGGATGCGCCCGGAACTTTTCCTGCGGGGGTGTCATCTCCGTCAAGTCTCATGGAAAGAGATATTCTCTGCTTAGCAACATCAACATCCACAACGCGCACCTCAACAATATCTCCTACGGATACAACTTCAAGAGGATGTTTGATATATCTGTCGGTCATTCTGGAGATATGTACAAGGCCGTCCTGATGAACTCCGATATCAACAAACGCACCGAAGTCAATAACGTTTCTGACGGTTCCTTTAAGTATCATTCCGGGCTTGAGATCCTTGATATCAAGGACATCGCTTCTGAGTACGGGCTTGGGCATATCCTCTCTGGGATCGCGGCCGGGCTTTTCAAGCTCATGGAAAATATCGGTAAGGGTGATCTCACCTATTCCGAGTTCCTCGGAAAGTTTGATCTTATCCGCGGTCATCTCAAATTCCTTGATAGCCTTCTCGTCTCTTATCTCACATCCCATCTTATCAAGAAGCTTCTTAGCGGCCGTATAACTCTCGGGATGTACAGATGTCTGGTCGAGAGGTTCTTTTCCGCCGTTTATGCGAAGGAAACCTGCACACTGCTCAAATGCCTTGGGTCCGAGCTTGGGGACTTTCTTGAGCTGTGCTCTGGATTCGAATCTTCCGTTTTCTTCTCTGTATGTAACGATGTTCTTGGCAAGAGCCGCTGATACACCGGATACATATTTAAGAAGTGCGGCCGATGCGGTATTAAGATCTACACCTACACTATTGACCGCATCCTCAACGACTCCGCCGAGTGTTTCGGAAAGCTTCTTCTGATCACAGTCATGCTGGTACTGTCCTACACCGATGGACTGAGGATCTATCTTAACCAGCTCGGAAAGAGGATCCTGGACTCTTCTGGCAATGGAAGTTGCGCTTCTCTGTCCGACGTCAAAATTAGGAAACTCTTCGGTTGCAAGCGCACTCGCGGAATAAACGGAAGCTCCTGCTTCATTGGTAATAACATACTGAACATGTGCTTCGGGAATTTCGCTTATGATCTCCGCAATAATAGCCTCGGATTCTCTGGAAGCGGTTCCGTTTCCTACGGATATCAGGTTGATTCCATACTTTTTAATAAGCGCTTTTACGATCTTCTTGGATTCCTCTACCTTATTCTGGGGCTCTGTAGGATATATGACAACTGTGTCAAGAACTTTTCCGGTAGGATCCACAACAGAAAGTTTGCATCCCGTTCTGAACGCAGGGTCCCATCCGAGCACGGTGCATCCCGCAATAGGAGGCTGCATGAGAAGTTGCTTTAAGTTCTTGCCGAATACGTCGATAGCTCCGTCTTCCGCTTTGGATGTAAGATCACTTCTGATGTCTCTTTCAACCGCAGGTGCGATGAGTCTGTCATATGCATCTTTAACGGTATTCTTAAGAATAGGAGTGGTAAACTCGTTATCCGAAGTGATGAATTTCTTCTCGAGATAACCGATGCAGTTTTCTTCCGGAGCCTTTACAGAGACGGTAAGGATCTTTTCCGCTTCACCTCTGTTAAGAGCAAGAACTCTGTGTCCCGCAACTTTCTTAACAGGTTCATTGTAATCATAGTAATTGGTGTACACCGATTCCGCCTGAGGATCCTTGGCACTCGATACTATAAGTCCCTCATTAACGGTAAGTTCTCTGATAAAGCTTCTCACATCCGCATCATCGGAAATTCTCTCTGCGATGATATCGCATGCACCGGCAATTGCCGCAGCAACATCTTTAACTTCTTTTTCCGCAGCTTTCACGGCAGCTTCTTTGGTATCATTCTCGGGCTTTATGACACCGGTGACATATTTTGCCGCTTCATCTTCAACGGATGAGGTTGCATTCTGCGCCTGGATAAAGTCGGCAAGCGGCTCTAATCCTCTTGCCTTAGCGGCAAGTGCTCTGGTCTTTTTCTTCTGCTTGTAAGGTCTGTAGAGATCCTCGAGTGTAACGAGTTTTTCAGCGGCTTCTATCTTAGCTCTGAGTTCATCGGTAAGCTTGCCCTGCTCATCGATGGAAGCGATGTATGACGCCTTCTTCTCTTCGAGATTTCTGAGATAAACAAGTCTCTCATGAAGAGATCTGAGCTGCTCATCGTTAAGTGAGCCCGTAACTTCCTTTCTGTATCGTGCAATGAAGGGGATGGTATTTCCTTCATCGATAAGTCCGACTGCGGCATCGACCTGTGTCTTCTTGATTCCGAGTTCTTCCGCGATCTTAAGAGATATGTCCAATTTTTGCCTCCAATATTTTCTCCGCCAGTTTAATGTCTTCCGGAGTAGTAATCTTGATATTATCGTAACTTCCCATGACGAGCTTTATTTTAGTTCCGAGATACATATTAACCATCTGTGCATCATCGGTTATCTCGGGAAGTTTGATATCCTTATTTTGTTTGCTGTCTTCATATGCTTTCTTTGCAAGCAGGCACGCTCTGTATATAACATCCGCCGTAAAACACTGCGGCGTCTGCATCAGCCATACATTTCTGCGCGGCGGTTCTTCGGTAACGATCCCGTTTTCGTCCGCAAGTTTGACTGTATCCTTGGTCGGAACCGCTGCTACGCTTCCCTGATCTTCACTTACATTATCAAGACATCGTTTTATTATCTCATCATCCACAAAGGGCCTTGCCCCGTCATGGATGAGTATGACTTCGGGTTTTCCTTCGAATGCTTCGCATCCGCTCTTCTCACATACGGCAAGCACTCCGTTAACAACGGAAAGATATCTTTCCTCGCCGCCGCATACTATATGACTTACCTTATCAAAGCCTCCGCGGTCCACGATATCTCTTATGGTACCGATATCCTCTGCACCCGATACCAGAATGCATTCATCTATGAGATCCGATTTTTGTATTGTGCTTAAGCTGCGGCTTATGAGAGGTTCACCTCCGATATTAAGGAACTGTTTGGGAATATCACTCCCCATCCTTTTGCCTCTCCCGCCTGCCAGAAGTATCAGCGCATTCTTTTTTCTCATATTTTGAAAACGCCCTTCCTGTCGCCTATGGAAAGATTCGGAACCGCATTAAGATCAAGCCCGCTCCTGTATCCCAGCAGGTATTCATAGGAACCCGCCACTCCTATCATCGCTCCGTTATCGGTACAGTAAACCGGCTGAGGTCTCATGAATTCAATGCCCGCCGCTGCACATTCTTTTTCGAACGCTTCGCGAAGTGCGGTGTTCGATGCAACGCCGCCGGCTATCGCAAATTTCTTTACTCCTCTGTCTTTGGCTGCCTGCATGCTGTGACCTACTAGAGTATCGACAACCGCTTTCTGAAACGAAGCCGCAACATTTGCGGAATTTATCGTCTCACCCTTCATATTGCATGAATTGAGATAATTCAAAACCGCCGACTTAAGGCCGCTGAAGGAGAAATCATATTCATTCTCACGAACCTTAGCTCTGGGAAAATCTATGGAATCGGGATCACCGTTTCTCGCTTCCTTATCGATCTTGGGTCCTCCGGGATAGCCGAGGCCTATGGCTCTCGCTACCTTATCAAAAGCCTCTCCCGCAGCATCATCGCGAGTCCTTGCAATGATCTCATATTCTCCGTATCCGGTTACATTGACCAGGTGTGAATGTCCGCCCGACGCAACAAGACACATGAACGGCGGCTCCAAAGACTGATTATCGATGAAGTTGGCGCAGATATGACCTTCAATGTGGTTTACTCCCACTACGGGAATACCCGCTGCCCATCCGAGTGCTTTGGCATGTGCTACGCCGACCAGCAACGCGCCCACAAGGCCGGGGCCGTAAGTGACTGCTATGGCGTCCATGTCCTTAAGCTCTTTCCCCGCTTCGGACAGAGCTTTTTTGACAACCTGATTTATCTTCTCGATATGACCTCTGGATGCTATTTCGGGAACGACTCCCCCGTAGACGGTATGAAGATCTATCTGGGAATAGATAACGTTGGAGAGAACTTCTCTGCAACCTTTTATGACAGATGCCGCCGTTTCGTCGCAGGATGATTCTATGCCCAAAACAAGCAGCTCTTTATTTTCGGTTAATTCATTACTCATAATCATTTATCACCGGACTGATCCTGTGAAGGAGCACCCTCACCGGTCAGATCCACGTTTTCATACAGATCCCATCCGAATATCTTCCATTTCTTATCTGTGGGATCTTTTCTAAGCAAATATATAAGACGAAGTGTGCTGGACTGATTGTTCTCGGTCACATTGTATGTGCACATGAGTCTTGCAAAATGGAATCCGTCCCTGTCGTAATAATCTACGTTGGTGGAATTGGCGACGGAAGCATTGGTTATCTTCCTGCCGTTTTCCCTGTTTTCATCGATATCCTGATGAAGCCTTACAAGATATGTTCCGGTTTCGTTTATCGCCTGAAGATCGGGATCGAATAATTCCCTGGCTCTTACTCCGAGAGAATCGATCTCTTCAGATGTTACGTCATCACGATAATAGCAAAGCATTATCTCGTTGTAATACTTCATGACTTCCTTGGGAGTGGGGGGATAATCATTGGTGATATCCCTGGAAAGTGCAAGTTCAACAGCCGTCATGGTGGCGTCTTTTTGAGCACTCTTAGCCCTTCCGGCCAAATATGAATAGTATCCTACAAGGCCGAAAACAAGGATGATTATTACAATTGTCACACGTATCTGTCCGGACTTCATGGGATCCTTCCCGTTTACTCGTCAAAGTTCAGTTCCATGGTCTCACCGTCTTCCGGAATAAGAGTGTTTTCAAAGATCTTCTTAACACCCGGAGCATATCTTGACGCTCGCCCCATAGATGGTGAAAAATGTGTCAGCCACAATTTATCTACACCTGCATCTGCCGCAAGCTGCGCAGCTTCATACATGGTCATATGTTTCTTCTTAAGTGCTTTCTGCTCATCCTCGGGATCTCCGTACATTCCCTCAAGTATGCACAGATCGCTTCCCGCGGCATTTTCACATATAGCAGGAACAGGTCTGGTATCGGTGCAATAGGTGAGCTTGATACCTTTTCTGTCGGGACCCATTACCATTGACGGAACATAGGTCTTATCTCCGTCTTCCACGGTCTCACCGCTTTGCAGTCTGCTCCAGAATTTGAGCGGAATGTCTGCGGCAAGAGCGGCATCTCTATCAAACTTCCCTGCTCTGTCTATCTCAAAAGTATATCCGTAGCATGTCACACTGTGATTTACTTTAAATGCTTTAAGTCTGTATCCGTGGGTTTCTATTATCTGCTCCGCACCGGAAAACTCATGCAGTCTTACTTCAAAGGGAAGCTCGGGAGCAATAACTCTGAGCCCGGAAACGACCCTCTCAAGTCCCTTTGGACCGTATATGTCTATTGCCTCTGTCCTGTCGGAATTGGCCATGTCAAGAAGCAGTCCGGGAAGCCCGCTTATATGATCCGCATGATAATGGGTAAAGCAGATCACATCGATCGGATTGGGACTCCAGCCGCGTTCTCTCATTGCTATCTGTGTTCCTTCACCGCAATCGATAAGAAGTGAGCTGCCGTTATATCTGACCATAAGAGAGGTCAGCCACCTGTATGGAAGCGGCATCATTCCGCCGGTGCCCAGAAGCGTTACATCAACCATAAATTCTCCAAATCAACTCTTGCGGATCCACATAATGTTTGCATCTTCTTTGGGATCCTCATAAAAACCGGGGCGTATGCCTTCGCTTACAAACCCGGCACTTTCATAAACCTTTATCGCAGGAACATTGGATACCCTTACTTCAAGAGTAAATTCCTCAACTCCCGCTTCTCTTCCCGCAGCGATCAGTTCTCTCATCAGCTTTGTGGCAATTCCCATATTTCTGAATTCGGGAAGAACCGCAACATTATCAATATCGCCTTCACCGCTGATGATCCTCATCCCAGCGGTTCCCACGATCTTTCTTGCACCTTTATCGACCACTGCCTCCGCCACAAGATAGAGAGCATCGGATTCTTCCATAAGATGTCCGAATTCCCTTGCAGACCAGGGTCTCGAAAAACACTGAGTCTCGATATAGGCCAAAGGGCCGATATCACTAACACCCATTTTTCTGATCTTAAGCTCACTGATGTTTTGTGCCATATGCATCCCCTCCGTCATAAGGACCACAATGATAAGTTCTTTATTTTCTCAGATCAAAATTCTTGGCGCCTTCTCTTTCCGCCTGGGATACTCTCAGATATGCAGGGGAGTGATCATCCGCATTTACGTAAGCCCCTTCCGCGTACATCTTCAATCCCAGCACTGCAACCGAGGCAGCGCTTTGTCTGTTCAAATGAGCAGGTGCGAATCTATGCGGAACCGTCACGCTGCTTTCAAGGATCTTTTTATATGCATCCGCTCCGTCTCCGAGGAATATAACCTCTTTACCCAGAGCATTAACACGTCCTATCATATCCTCTACAGCTACAGCTTCTCCCTCGATATGAGTCACAAGATTTCCGTTTTCAAATCCGTAAAGAGCGGTATAAACCTGATTTCTTCTGGCGTCCATCATAGGGCATACATAAGCGCCTGCGCCCCAAAGATTATATGCAAGCCCCGCTAAAGTGGGGACTTCTATAACGGGTGCATCTGCCGCCATAGCTATTGCCTTGGCGGTTGCGGAACCTATCCTGAGTCCGGTAAAAGAACCCGGTCCCGCCGATATGGCCACCGCATCAAAATCCCCGGCAGTATTCGACGTCTCCCTGCAAATGGAATCTATCATCGGCAAAAGAGTCTGAGAATGTGTTTTCTTATAATCGGTGGAACTAAGCGCAAGTATGCATCCGCGTTCTCCGGGATCACCCTCCCAGATTGCGGCGCTCGCTACAAGCCCCGACGAATCTATCGCAAGTATCTTCATATAGTCGTAACCGTTATCTTCCGATAATCAAATCCTTTATCGTTGTCTCTTTCCACTTTTATCTCTGTGATGTGCTCGGGAAGAAACTCTTCAATGTTGCAAGCCCATTCGATCAGGCAGGCACCGTCTCCGTAAAAATAATCCGTATATCCGATCTCTTCCATCTCGGAAGGGTCTTCGATCCTGTAAGCATCGTAGTGGTATAAAGGAATCCTCCCGCCCTCGTAGATCTGCATGATGGTGAAAGTAGGGCTTGTTACGTTCTCGCATATTCCGAGCCCTTCCGCAAATCCCTTGGCAAAAACCGTCTTGCCCGCTCCCAGGTCGCCCTCGAGAGTATAGACATTTCCGGGCTTTGCCTCCCTGCCGAACCTGACACCGAGTTCATGCGTATCATCCGCAGAAAAGCTTTCTATTATCCTGCATGAAGGATTTTCAACAGTTTCTTTTAACATTTGATATATACCTTATCCGGAGCCATATTCCGGGAAATACACTGAATTACCAAAGGGATCTTGTCACCCAGCTGGTTTCTGGGAAAGATCGTCGCTCCGGTGCGGGAAGTAAATACCAGAATGCTTCTGGAAGTGGATACGGCCTTTACACAATCCTCCCACTTGATGGTCTCTTCATTCTCACCCTGTGATACGGTAAGTCCCTCATCGTCCAGCCTGTAATGAAGCGGGTTCTTAAATGCGGGACTCAGAGCAGCCACCTGTGCACTTCTCATCCAGAGAGTTACGGGCAGATAAATCACTACTACGGCACCAATAACTGCCAGCGGATAATTCGCACTGTATATCCCCCACACTATGGCAGCAAAACCGATTATCTCGGCCAGGATATTGATGAATTTCCCGTAGGTGTATTTCAGATTGTAATCATACAGATCGGCCTTTCCGATCTTGACATCGCATTCGATCATAATATTCCTTAAAAGCCCGAATACAGCAGTTTTTTACCCCTTCGGGCATAGTGGCGCAATATACACAAAATATCATCTTATTTTACCGTAAAAGCAGTAAAAAAGCAATGAGCGGCGGTCTTTTGAACCGCCGCTCATTGCTTGATTATGGGAGGATTTATTAATCTTTAGATATCATCTTTCCGCCACGCTTAGAGACGACATCGAAGATAACTGCTGCCAAAAGAACCAGACCTTTTACAACCTTCTGCCAGTTGGCATCAACGCTCATAAGTGACATACCGAGGTTGATGATACCCATGAGAACCGCACCGACGATAACTCCGGGAACGGTACCGATTCCGCCGTATGCTGAAGCGCCTCCGATGAAGCAGGAACCGATCGCATCCATCTCATAGTTCTGGCCGTATGTAGGCTGAGCTGAGGTAAGTCTTGCGATGGTGATCATTCCGGCAAGTGCCGAAAGAAGTCCCATGTTGGTATATGCAAGGAAGTATACCTTGTTGGTGCTGATACCGGAAAGCTTGGTAGCCTTCTCGTTACCGCCTACCGCATAGAAGTAACGTCCGGTCTTGGTATTGGATGTGATGAAACCGTATACCAGGACAACGATCATAACCCAGATAAGAACGGTAGGAATACCTTTGTGCTGTGAAAGTCTGAATGTGAATGCAAGGATCACGAGTGAGATGATAGCGGTCTTAGCCCAGAAGAATCCGGCCTTTTCTACTTCGTAATGCTTCTTGATCTTGCTGATCCTGCCCTTGAACTGAAGGAATACGAAAATCGCTGTTGCGATCGCTCCTGCCAAAAGACAGGTAATATTTAAAGAGTTGTTTCCGAAAACGTCAGGGATGTAGCAGTTAGCGCCACCGCCGAATACATTTACGAAAGTGGTGTAATCCTTGATGGAAATGGTAAGTCCGTCGAGAACTACGTTGGAAAGTCCTCTGAAGATAAGCATACCTGCAAGGGTTACGATAAAGGGAGGGATTCGAACGTAAGCGATCCAGAAAGCCTGGAAAGCGCCGATCAGAATACCGATTGCGAACATGGCAAGTACTGTGAAGAAAAAGGGTACGTTGTACTTTGTCATAAGAATTGCGCCGACGGCACCGGTAAAGCATACTACCGAACCTACGGAAAGGTCGATGTTACCACCGGTCAGTATGCACAGGAGCATACCGGTTGCAAGAACGAATACATACGCATTCTGCGAAATGAGGTTCGATACGTTCATGGGAAGCAGGATTGCTCCGCCGGTACGTATTGCGAAAAATCCGAGCACAAGAATGAGTACAATGATCATTGTGTACTTCTTGACCAGATCAAGTATTTTTGTCTTATCCATTTTCTTAATTCTCCTTCGTATCCTTCTTATGCCGTTTTAATGATATGAGACATTATGATCTCCTGGCTTGCTTCGCTTCCCTTGAGCTCAGCTACCATTTTGCCTTCATTCATGACATAGATCCTGTCACACATTCCGAGTATCTCGGGCATTTCCGACGATATCATGATTACCGACTTTCCGGCCGCAACCAGATCGTTCATGATGCAGTAGATCTCGTATTTAGCACCGACATCAATACCTCTTGTAGGCTCGTCCAGGATCAGGATATCGGGGTCTGTGTACATCCATTTTGCAAGAAGTACCTTCTGCTGATTTCCACCCGACAGATTACCTACATTCTGTTCAACGGTAGGACATTTGATATTCAGCTTTGTTCTGTACTCGGAAGCAACGTTATATTCCTCATACTTATCGATAACACCTGCCTTATTGGAAACTCCGTCAAGATTTGCCAGAGTGGTGTTTATCTTAATGGGATTGGAAAGGATCAGTCCGTTTCCTTTTCTGTCTTCCGTTACATATGCAAGACCATGCTCGATGGCGCTCTTTACGGAATCAAGTTTTACCTCTTCGCCGTCGATGATGATCGTACCGCTGATCTTGTCTCCGTAGCTCTTTCCGAAAAGACTCATTGCAAGTTCGGTACGTCCTGCGCCCATAAGTCCGGATATTCCGACGATCTCACCCTTTCTTACATTGATGTTGACATTATCAACAACCTTTCTTTCGGAATAGAGAGGGTGATATACGGTCCAGTCGCGGACCTCCATCTTGATATCTCCGATATTGGACTCCCTCTTGGGGAATCTGTCGGAAATCTCTCTTCCTACCATGCCTTTGATGATCCTTCCCTCAGAGAAGTCATCAACTTTTTTGTCAAGGCTTTCGATGGAGCAGCCGTCGCGGATAACCGTGATCTTGTCGGCTACGTAAGATACTTCATTGAGCTTATGTGAAATGATGATGGAAGTCATTCCGTTAGCTTTGAATTTGAGAAGCAGTTCAAGAAGTGCTTTGGAATCCTCTTCGTTAAGTGAGGATGTGGGCTCGTCCAGAATAAGAAGTTTGGCATTCTTGGCAAGCGCCTTGGCGATTTCGACAAGCTGCTGCTTACCGACGCCTATATCTTTGATAAGAGTCTGCGGAGATTCTTTGAGGCCTACCATTTCGAGGTATTTCTTCGCAAGCTCGTTAGTTTCATTCCAATTGATGACCTGTTTTCCGCCGCGCTCGTTTCCGAGGAACATATTCTCGGCGATGGTCATATAAGGTATAAGGGCAAGTTCCTGATGAATTATTACGATGCCCTTGTGTTCACTGTCTTTGATAGTGTGAAACTGGCAAATTTCGCCGTCATAAACTATATCGCCCTCATAACTTCCGTAAGGATATATTCCGCTGAGGACATTCATAAGTGTTGATTTTCCGGCACCATTCTCTCCGACAAGAGCGTGTATTTCTCCTCTGGCTACCTCAAGGCAAACATTGTCGAGAGCCTTGACACCGGGGAAGGTTTTGGTTATTTGCCTCATTTCAAGTATATTGTCAGCCAATTTTACTCCTCCTTGCATAGGTAATGCATTTTTTGCTTTACCCTGACAACAGGCGGGGGATTAACCCCGCCTGAGTCTGTATTGGGCAATTCTTATTACTTAAGCTGATCAGCTGTATAGTAACCTGACTCGATAAGAAGCTCTTCGTAGTTGTTGATATCAGCAAATACGGGCTCGCAGAGATATGAAGGGATGATTCCGGTTCCGTTGTCGTAAGTTTCCTTATCGTTTACGGGAGCCTCACTTCCGTTCATGATAGCGTCAACCATTTCTACAGTCTTAGCTGCAAGAGTACGGGTATCCTTGAAGATGGACATTGCCTGCTTGCCATCGATCATGTTCTTAACGTTAGCGATATCGCAGTCCTGACCGGTGATGATGGGCCAGTTGTCGTGATTTGCTACATAGTTAGCTTCAAGAGAGTTGGTAACACCCATAGCGGTTGAGTCGTTGGATGCAAGAACAGCGTCAAGCTGGGTTCCGTCAGCATAGTTAGCGGAAATGATAGCATCGAATCTGTTCTGAGCATTCTCGGTTGACCATCCCTGAGTAGCTACGGTTGCGAAATCGGTCTGTCCGGACTTAACAACGAGCTGGCCGTTGTCGATGTAGGGCTGAAGAACGTCCATAGCGCCGCCGAAGAAGAATCTTGCGTTGTTGTCTCCGGGGTCACCGGTGATGAGCTCGATGTTGAAGGGGCCGTCGCCGTTAGCGAGGTTGAGCTGCTGCTCAATGTACTGTCCCTGCTTGGTTCCAACCATGTAGTTATCGAAAGTAGCATAGTAGGTAACTGCATCGGAGTTCATGATAAGACGGTCATAAGCGATAACGGGGATGTTGTTCTCCTTAGCCTGCTCGAGAACGGTTCCGAGTGAATCGCCTTCGATAGCTGCAATAACGAGAACCTGGCATCCAGAGCTGATCATGTTCTCAATCTGAGAAACCTGAGTAGCAATGTCGTTGGAAGCATACTGAAGGTCAACTTCGTATCCTGCCTCTTCAAGAAGTCTCTTCATGTTGTCGCCATCCTGGTTCCATCTCTGAAGATCCTTGGTAGGCATTGCAACACCGATTCTTCCGGTACCCTCAGCAACGGGTGAAGCGGGAGTATCAACGTCAGTATTACCTGCGTCAACAGTAGTGGTGTCATTGCTTGCAGCGGGTGAAGCGGGAGTGTTTCCGCCTGCGGTATTTCCGCATCCTGCGAGAACTGATGTAAGCATCGAAGCTGCAAGTAACAAACTAAATACTTTTTTCTTCATTTTTTCTTTCTCCTTCATAGGAATATTTATTTGTTACATGTATATTATTATCACTTTCCGGATGGAATAAATTTTTAGTCATCTTGATATTTTTTTCTTTGTGAAACTGTTTTCTGAACCGATACGGGCAATTTTTTGCAGTTAATCCGGTCAAAAAACGCAAGATATTACCCTGCATTATGTCGACTGCATTAAAAAAAGCCCGAAAATTCGGGCTTTTTCCTAATCTGCAAATAATTATCCTGTTATAAATTTATCAAGGCATCTGTTCCGGATCATATAAATAGACATCTTCCTTAAGATGGAATCCGCTGGCGATTATTACCTCATCCATATTATCGGCGGTAACCGCAATGGGTTCGAGGCCTATGTACGGAATGGTGTATGTTCCGTCATCTATGGTAGTGATGTCATTACCGGTCAGGTCCTCTCCCTTGGCAAGTGCTATTGCGCACTCTGCGGCACGCTTCGCAAGTTTTTCCACAGGTTTATATACGGTCATCGTCTGAGTGCCTTCAATTATTCTCTGGCACGCCTCAAGATCCGCATCCTGTCCGACCACCATCACATCTCCCGCAAGTCTCATTACCGAAAGAGCCTGTATAACCTGACCCGCAAGATTATCATTACCGCACATTATGGCATCGGCCTCACGAACAAGATCTCCGTGAGAATATACGTAATCTGCGGCAAGCTCCGCTCTCCATCCGTCGCAATGCATGGTATCGAGAATATCGATCCTGTATTTATCGCATACATCGGTAAAGCCGTTTTCCACAAGGGGTACATTATTGTCCGTCGGAGATCCTCCGAGCATCAGCACCTTGCCGTCTGCGATACCGTTACTCAAAAGAGCTTCGGCCATGAGCTTTCCTACCTTATAGTTATCGAAAGAAATATACAGATCCGCATTTGAATTGGTTACGAGTCTGTCATATGCGATTATCTTGATTCCGGCATTCTTGGCCTTTTCAACCGTCTCTCTGAGGGATTCGGAATCGATGCAGATTATGACGATAACATCCACACCCTTGGCTATCAGGTATTCTATCTGTTCCTTCTGCTTTTCAACATCACCGTTGGCATTCTGGACATTTACCGTAGCTCCCAGTTCCTTGGCCGTCGATACAAATACATCCCTGTCTCTCTGCCATCTTTCTATTACGAAAGAATCGAAGCTCATTCCGATCTCAATGGTATCGTTACCCTCTCCGGAATCCGCCTCCTGAGTTCCCGCAGGAGCATCGCATCCCGTCAAAAGAAGGAGAAACGCAGCGATAAGCGCGGTTATTTTCCTTTTCACTTACTTCCCCTCTCTGTACTCGGTGGGAGTTACGCCCACATTCTTTTTAAATGTCTTGCTGAAATAGTTGGGATCCGAATATCCTACCTTTGCACAGATCTCCTTCATGGACAACTGTGTTGTTGCCAGAAGCTCTTTGGCTTTATCCATTCTAAGGCCCGTAAGATAGTCTATGAAATTCTCTCCCGTTCCTTCCTTAAAGATCCTGCTCAGATAATACGAGCTGATATTTACTTCCCTTGATACATCCTCAAGAGTGATGTTGTCCGTATAGTTGTTCTCGATATATTTCTTAGCCGCTTCGATTGCATCGTTGGAACTTTCTTCACGCTTGGTTGATATATTCCTGCACGAGAATATAAGTCTGTCGGAGAGCCAGTTCCAGAGACTGTCCGTATCATCAATCGCCATAAGCGTGGGCAGATAATCTCTTCGATTGGATATGTTATATACCATACCGCCGCTGCTGTATGAGATATGTTCCGCACGGAGTGCAAACTCAAGTATCTTGAGTCTGATATCCATTAAGTCACCGCCGCGGATATATTCAAAATATTCCTTGGCCGCATTAAGGGCAGCTTCGGTTCTTCCCTTCTCAACCTCAGCAAATATCTTTCTCTCGATATCAACGGGATAGTTCTCCGAATATTCGCATCCGATGGGAAGATCGTCCGCATGTGCCACGGTATTGGTGGTGAGGAGAAGAGCGTTCACCGCATCTCTGTAAGAACTTTCCATGTCCCTTATCTTCTCTACTCTTCCCACACCGATCCTGAATGCGATATCGGTACGTTCTCTTAATTTGTGAGCAAGCTCCCTGGCCCTACCGATGACCTCGACTCTTTCGTTGTAATCCATCGTATTATTTTCGAAAGGAATCAGAACCGCGATCTTATTGCCCATTACGGAACCGACGATGCCGCCGAAATAATCTTTGATATAACTTCTTATATTCTGATAATGCTGCTGAAGTTTGACACCGCTTCCTACTGCGTTTGTCATATGGTTGCCCTCTGCGGCATCACCGGATACGATGACCATCATATAACCGTAGTCTGCGGTTATCTCAAGCATGGATCTGTAATTCTCGATGTCTTCGTCGAAATACTCATGAAACAGGATATTATAGATAAGACCGTTTTCAAGAATAGGCACAACGGTCTCCAACTTCTCTCTGATAAACAGATCGTTGGATCGTCTCTTCTTCTCCTGATCCACCAGCGCCATGGCATTTTTCAAAGCCGTGATCATACGGTTTCTGTCCATGGGTTTGGTCATGTATTCTATCGCGCCCAGCTTGATGGCTTCCTGAGCGTAATCGAATTTATCGTATGCGGACATAACAATGAAAATGGTATTTTCATTGCTCTTTCTGATCTCACGCATCGCATCGAGTCCGTTTATGCCCGGCATCTGAATATCCATTACCGCAATATCCGGATGAAAAGTCTCGGCAAGTTCTATGACCTTTCTTCCGGTTTTGGCATGATCTATTATGCAGCTGTCTCCGAATTCTTTTTCAATGATAAAGGAAAGTGAATCAATTACTATTCCTTCATCATCCGCAAGTAATATTTTATACATCTGCGGTCCCCCTGCTGTCCGTACTCAGGTACATGATAAATTTGGTTCCTTTCCCCTCGCCCTCGCTCTCAATGTGAAACACATCTTCTTCCCCGACAAAGAGCTTGAGTCTTGCGATAACATTGTCCATACCGATACCGTTGGATTCCTTCTTCGCGATACCGGGTATGGGAGTCCCGTTTAACAAACCATCTATCATCTCGGGACTCATTCCGATCCCGTTATCCTCTATGCTAATGCAGGCTTTATCATCCTGCCTGTAAACCTTCATCCTGATACGGCCTTCACCCATCATATCCCTGATGCCGTGATTGACACAGTTTTCCACAATGGGCTGAAGGATCATGCTGGGCATCTTAACATTCATCAGGGACTCATCGATCTCTTTTTCGTACAGGATATCACCCGAAAATCTTACATTCAGGATATAGATATAATTGTCGACCAGTTCGATCTCTTCCCCGACGGTAACCGTCTTGGAGCCCTTCTTGACGTTATATCTGAAAAATTCCGCCATGACCTGCACGTACTCGTATGTCCTGTCCGCACCCTCCATCATGGCAAGCTGTGCTCCGGCATTCAGCGTATTGAACAAGAAATGAGGATTGATCTGTGCCTGCAGATATTTCAGCTGGGCATCCTTAAGATGGGCTTCCATCATCAGCTCTTTTTCCTTGAGCATTCTTTCGGTCTCGGCATTTTCTCTTACCTGCCTGATGTAGTCCCTGATACTGATGACCATCTGATTAAAGGCCTTGGTAACGACACCGACTTCATCCCTGGATATTTCCTCAAGGGGTTCGAAATCAAAATTTCCCTTACCTACTTCATCAGCTCTTCCCGCAAGCTTCTTAAGAGGGCTTATCAGATTGGCGGTGAGCCTTAAGATCAGAAGTGCATTAACTATGATGACAGCGATCAGTATAAGGTTTCCCCCCTGTTCAAAAGATTTGAAGGCGGATACCATCTCACGGTAGTTCTCGGAATTTTCCTTGAACTGCTCATTGTTAAGGCTGTAGATGTATGTGCTTATATAACCGTAGAGTTTGGTGGCTTCCTCATAATGGCTTCTGTATTTTTCCACATTACGTCCGCGCTTTGCTTCGATGGTCAGCGCAACCTCATCCAGATATTCCTCAGACATGTTTCTGATGGAATATTCCATTCTGTCCAGCAGTCTTCCCGTCACCGCATCGGATAACTCATCCGCCTGTTCGGAATAAATCTGTGTGGATCTGTAATAGTTTTCCAGCGAATCGCTTGTCTTGGCATTCAGATATTCCGTCATGGAATCCTGAACCTGATTAAGGGACACCGATAATTCGTTGAGCTGCAGGTTTGCCTGATATACCGTATCGATCCTTCGGGACATTATATTTATGCCCGCAAGAAGCACGATGTTGATAAAGAAAACGAAGAGGTTCGCCATCAGCGATATCGTAGTAAGTTTTATCTGGAGGGACATGTTGCGGAATCTAGTTCTCATCCTCATATTCCTCCATATACTGTGCCACATTGTCTTTGGTGATTACGGAAATATCCGAAGTAAAATACTGGCTGGTATAGCCGTATTCAAAATATTCCGTAAGGGCATTTATGCTGTAGCGGCCCATCTGCTCGGTATCAGTTGAGATGGTGGCATAGATAACGTTTCTGTCTATTCCGTTTAATATAACTTCCGAATCGTAATATCCGAGTATATCAACAAGACCTACCTCATTATAATCAACGACGGTCTGGTAAGCGGCTACGGTATCCATTTCATTCAGACATACTACGATCTCGGGAAGTGATTCCCTGTCTTTGAGCAAGAAGTTCTTGATGGATTCTTCTACTGACAATTCACTGGTGGTATCGACACCGTAGATGGTAAGTTCGATGGGCGGATGAGTCTCTCTAAGCTCATCATCTTCCGCATCCACCGTCTCCTGTACCGCCGTGAACATAAGGTTCTGGGCTGCATTTGTGGAAGCGGCATCGGCAAATATAACAACCTCGATCTTGTCGTTGGAAAACTTCTTCTCCTGAGCTATCTTCAGGATAAGCTCTCCGTACTGTTTTCCCAGATTGTAATTACTCACACCGACATAGCTGAGTCTTTCCGATGCGGAGTTATCATTATATAAAGTAACGACCTGGATCCCGTTTGCCTCAGCTTTATCTATTAGGGTAGTCATCTCTTTACTTTCGTCCGCACTTACTATTATTCCGTCCACTCCGGAGACGGTTGCTATCTCCATGAGCTCATACACGGAATAATCCCGGGATAAATTATCGGATATCATCTCCAGGCAGTCGTTGCTTGCGGATGCGGCTTCAAGCGCTGACTTATAAACCGACTGCCAGAAAGAAGATTTCGGGTTGTCGGCTATCATTACATAGTATCTGTCATATGCAGCGTCATCACTGCTGATACCGAATCTGTTCGTATACCGGATAAAATTGATAACGAGAATAACGGTCAGCGCAACGATGACCAAAGTGATCAATCCTATGAATATTGAATTATATCTTCGCTTTTTGGGTGTCAAAAAATACTCCCTTAATAAAATCTCATACGGATACTAAAATATCACATTCCGCCTTATAAAAACAACGTGCGGTATGCAAAGCACACCGCACATAAAAATACTTCAGAGTATGTTTTTTTAATTATTTTCAGGATCAGCGTCCTTCTTGGTAACAAGATCCGCTCCGATACCTGCTCCCTTAAGAACAGGGCTGATCTTCTTGTAAATAAGAAGTGTAAGCAGCGAGATAACGGTTCCCTTGATCAGATTAAGGGGAGCAACACACGCGAGGACGAAAGTTACAATATTATTATCTCCCGCAAGAGGGTTGACCTTCGCTCCCATCTCAAGAATGGCCTCAAGAGGCATTCCGTAGAGCTTGGCAAATGCCGGAAGCAGATATACGGCATTGAAAGCGGTTCCGAATACGGTAATGCAAATCGTTCCGAGTACACAGGACTTAAGAGCATTCTTCTTGGTTCTGTTAGCATAATAAAGGGTAGCTGCAGGGATGATAAATGACGATCCTACGGCAAAATTGGCAAGCTCACCCACAAATGCCGTAGATGTTCCCTTCATGAACAGCTTGAGAATTATCTTGATAAACTCGATGAGAACGCCGACGGAAGGTCCGAATGCATATGCACCGATCATTATGGGAAGTTCGGAAAGATCAAGCTTGTAGAAAGACGGTGCAAAAGGCATGGGAAGCTCAATGAGCATCAGAACTGCGGAAATCGCAGAAAGCAGACCGACGGATGCTGCACGTCTGGCAGCGGAAGTTTTATCGGTTATACCCTTTTTGCTACGAATGATCCTTTCCGCTACGACCGAGCAAACAAATAGCCCTGCTATGATAAGCAAAAAACTGCCTACATACAGAGCGTTAGATTTGATCTGAGTGATCAGAACATTGAATTTTTCCATTATAATCCTCCTTCTTTCATCCGGACTGTACCGTTGGTATCGGAGTTGCACCGATTCGGCCCCGTGAGGCTCGCGGACTTTACCGCCAGTAGGGAGTTGCACCCTGCCCTGAAGTTAACGTCAGAATTATATTACATGAGCCTGTTTATTGCAATAGCACGCAAATAATGATAAATTTTAGGTATAATTAAGGTCTTAAAGCAGATGAATACAGGAAATTCGACTTATAACAATTACAATCCCGACAGAGGAAGACAGGCCTTCGATACAGCCTCCGTCGTAATGGGAACAATATCGGTGATACTGCTCTGTACGGGCGTTTTGAGCATACCTGCGGGAGCTCTCGGTATTCTTTTCTCGGCGCTGGGTAAAAAGCCCGGAGCAGGTCGCACCAGGGCATCAAAGACAGGACTGATATTATCGTGTGTAGGCATGATAGCAGGTATTTTGACCGTTTCGATCGCACTCTACTGGTTCTGTACGGATCCTTCGGCACCGGAACAGGTCAGAAGAATGTATGAAGCTTACGGAATGGAAATGCCGGAATTCCCTATTTTCTCGGGAGGATGAATCATTTGGGTTTATCTGTAGGTTCAATCGGAAACCAAATACCGGGATACAGTGATTCCCAGATCAGGAGGATAGCGGGGCCTACCGTTACCCCCATGGAGGAGTCTGCGCTCAAAAGCGGTCAGCCCGGCAAGGTAAACAAGGCCGAATGCGAAACCTGCAAACAGAGAAAATATCAGGACGGATCCGATGAGAACGTTTCCTTCAAGTCGGCACAGCACATCTCCCCAACAGCAGCCGGATCAAGAGTCAGGGCTCACGAGCAGGAGCATGTTTCCAACGCTTATACAAAAGCAGCGCAGGACGGCGGCAAGGTTTTACAGGCGTCCGTTGCGATACATACGGCTGTCTGCCCCGAATGCGGAAGGACCTATATTTCGGGAGGCACCACAACCACCAGGATAGCTTACAAAAACGAAAATAATCCTTATCAGAAAGGCCTGAAAATGCTTCACGGTCTGGCTACGGAAGGAATGAATTTTGATAAACAGATCTGAATATCGTACACCGGCTGAATTGAAATCCCGCGCCCAGTCAGCACTTGCGGGCAGATTTGCAGCAGCCGTAATGGTAACTCTTTCATACTTCATATGGATCTATCTGCTCTCCTATTCGGGAAGCATCATATCCGCCATGATCGGCAGGATGCCCGTTTTCTCCGGATTAAAGATCAGCATTGAAACACAGATCGCATACACCGTTATCTCCTCTCTCATAGCGGCTTTTTTGAGTATCATAAGCGAGATGTTCGTATGCGGCATGGATCTTTATTATCTGAATATCTCTACGGGACGCGATGCGCAGAACAGTGATATATTTGCAGGATTTCGGGATAACCCTTCCGAGACTTTTAAGATTGCGGCATTTCTGATGCTGCCTTCCATAATACTGTCACTGCCCTACAACATTTTTGCGGATCTGTATCTCCTCACGGGGATAAAAAAGTTCATGTACATGGCGATACTTTTTGTCGCACTTGCATTCCTCGCTTCTTTTTATATGCATCTTACATACGGGATGGCATTTTTCCTAAAGCTTGATTTCCCCTCTTATCCTGCCGGGAAGATACTCCGCCTCACCAGGCAAAAGATAACGGGGCACAGAGTAAGACTCTTTTTACTGGATCTGAGATTCATCCCCATGCTTCTCTTATGCGTCCTCTCCATGGGCATCGGAATGACCTGGGTATATCCGATAATGCTCGAAGCACATGCCCTGTTTTTCCTTAATCTCATGAATCCCGGACATTATATCCCGATAGATGAAAGAATCTGATAACGTATCAAAAAAGATCCGGACATTTTGTCCGGACCTTTTAATATTGTTCATTTGATCAATGAAGATCTTCTATTCTGAGTTCCTTGTGCTTGTTCAGATCGATGAACTCGTTTCCGCACTTTACGACAGGTCTTGAATACTCGCCGGGATTGAGCATTATGATCGTTCCCTCGCGGCCGTCGGAAAGTCTGCATGCATTCTGAATGTATGTATATGTAACATTCTTGAGGAATGTCATGATGATATCGGGATCGTACTTTTCAAGTCCTTCATCCTCAAATATCTCAACAACCCTGAAGGGACAAATGGGTTCTCTGTAAACCCTTGCACTGGTCATGGCATCATATACATCACTTACTGCGGTAAGTCTTGCGAAGAGATCCACTCTGTCTCCATGGAGTCTCAGAGGATATCCGCTTCCGTCATATCTTTCGTGATGCATGATGGCGGTGCTCTTTATATGATCGGGAAGATCTCTGTCTTTCAGGATCTGATATCCGTACTCGGCATGACGTTTGATCTCTTTTTTCTCATCTTCGGTAAGAGGCGTCTTCTTATTGAGGACCTCTCTCGAAACCTTAAGTTTACCGATATCAAACAGGATACCGGCCATCATGGCCATTTCCTGGTCCGCTTTGCTCCATCTGAGCCATCCGGATACGACATAGTTAAGGAGAGCTACGTTCATACAGTGAGCGAATGTGGAATCATCGAATCCTCTCATTGCATGAAGCATATCGATCACGGATACTCTGGAACCCGCCTTGGATATCATATCGAGAGGCTTTTCAAGCAGGAGTATGGGATCCACTTCAACGTTCTTGTCGACCATTTCACTGACATGGAATTCAAGGGATTTCTTACCCTCTTCGTAGTCAGCCTGAAACTCCTTGAAAAGTTCCGTATCTCTTAATTTCTCGAAATGGGAAGGTTCACGTCCTTCCTCGGACTGAGAGGAGTCCTGCTTAGATGCGGTCTCTTTTACTTCATCCTCAACATAGATACTGAGGATTCCGTATAACTCAAGTCTGGTTATAAGAGTCTGTGAAAGCTTGGTGCCCTTAGCAATGACAGTTTTGTTGTCATAATTGAGGACATCACTTCCCACGATCATTCCGGGTTTAAGTTTTGATGTTGATATTTTATTCATATGCTAAAACCCCCATGCATATGGTTTGATCAGGCTTCTTCGTCATCTCCGCCGACTTCTTCTCCGCCGGTGCTCTTCCACTTAAGGAAGCTTACGATGAACTGATCAAGTTTTCCGTCAAGTACTCCGAGTGCATCCGAAGTCTTATATCCGGTTCGTTTGTCGGTGACCATGGTGTAAGGCTGAAGGAAGTAACTTCTGATCTGGTTACCCCATGCAATGTCCTTAATGTCACCGGCGATACCTTTGCTCTTTGCTTCTTCCTCTTCCTGCTTGAGTTCGAAGAGCTTGGCACGGAGCATTTCGAATGCCTTGTCCTTGTTCTGGAACTGGCTTCTCTCATTCTGACAGGTAACAACAATTCCGGTAGGAATATGAGTGATACGGATAGCGGAGGAGGTCTTGTTGATGTGCTGACCGCCGGCACCGCTGCTTCGATAAGTATCGATACGCAGATCCTTATCCTCTATTACTATATCATTATTCTGAGGAATTACAGGCATTACCATGCAGGATACGAATGAAGTCTGACGTTTTGCCTGTGCATTGAAGGGAGAAATTCTGACAAGTCTGTGAACCCCCTTCTCACTCTTTAAGTAACCGTAAGCATTTGCACCGCTGACCTGAAATGATACGGATTTGATCCCGGCTTCGTCTCCGTCCAGCAGATCAAGGACTTCAAGCTTAAGTCCCTTCTTATCCGCCCACTTAGAGTACATACGGAAAAGCATACCGCACCAGTCACAGCTCTCTGTTCCGCCCGCGCCGGCATTGAGCTCGACGATCGCATCCGAATCGTCGTACTCACCGCTGAGGAGAGTTGAGAGTCTGAGTTCCTCAAATCTGGCAACAAAATTCTCAAGTTCTTCTCTTGCTTCGGGAATGAGAGATTCGTCCTCTTCTTCATTTCCCATCTCTACAAGAGTAAGTATATCATCGATACCGGTCTCAAGGCTCTTAACAAGATCCCTGGTATCTTTAAGATTCTTGAGCTCTTTCATCTTGGTGTTAGCCCTGTCGGGATCATCCCAGAATCCGGGCGCTTCCATTTCTCTTTCGAGCTCTTCTATTTTCTTGGACTTATCTTCAAGGCTGAGTGAATCCTTAACCTCTGCGAGAGGTGCCTTGTAAGCAAGTATTTCCTGTTTTATCTGATCAAGTTCTACCATTTAAACCACACTTTCCGAAAAATTAACATCAGCAACATTTTTCCGAAAAGTCTGTCAGAGCTTCATGCCGGGTCTTCCGTGGCAGGCTTTGAACTTCTTGCCGCTTCCGCAAGGGCAGGGATCGTTGGGATATACCTTCTGTGCCGCTCTTGTCTTGGGAGCTCTGGGGCCGGAATCATCCTTGTTGGTTCCGGTAACCTGAGCAACCTGTTCACGCTCGACCTTCTGCTCGACCTTGATATGCATGAGAACTTTGACGGTATCTTCCTGAATGTTCTGGATGAGCTCGTCAAACATTGCATAGCTCTGATTTCTGTACTCGATAAGGGGATCCTTCTGTCCGTAGGAAGCAAGGCCTGCGCCCTGTTCCATTATTGCCATATCGTCAATATGTCCCATCCACTTGCGGTCGATGGTACGGAGAAGGATGACTCTCTCTACTTCACGGATCTGTTCAGGCTCGGGGAATTCGGCTTCCTTGGTTTCGTAATACTTAACCGCCTCTTCCTTGAGAGCCTGCTTGATGCTGTTCTTTTTGAGCTTGCTCATTCTCTCTCTGGTAACGGGTTCAAGAGGAATGATGGGAAGAAGGAGCTCGTTAAGTTCCTTGAAATCCCAATTCTCAGGCGCAACATCATCATTGATACAAGTATCGACGCATCTTTCGACGATATCGGTGATCATCTTATAGATATAATCACGCATGCTCTCGCCGTCGAGAACCTTACGTCTCTCTTCATAAATGATCTCTCTCTGCTCGCTCATTACGCGGTCATACTCGAGGAGATTTTTACGGATTCCGAAGTTATTGGACTCGATCTTCTTCTGGGCGGATTCGATGGCGCCGGTAAGTGCCTTGTGCTCGATCTCCTGTCCCTCGGGAATACCGAGAGCATTGAACATGGAAATAAGTCTCTCCGAACCGAAGAGTCTCATAAGATCGTCTTCAAGAGAGATATAGAACTTTGATTCACCGGGATCTCCCTGACGTCCGGAACGTCCGCGGAGCTGGTTATCGATACGTCTGGATTCATGACGCTCGGTACCTATGATCTTAAGACCGCCGGCTGCAAGTGCCTCTTCATCAAGCTTAATATCGGTACCACGACCTGCCATGTTGGTGGCGATGGTTACGTTACCGTGGATACCTGCCTGTGCGACGATCTCCGCTTCTCTTTCATGGAACTTCGCATTGAGAACTTCATGCTTGATACCCGCTTTGCTGAACATTCTGCTAAGTTCCTCGGATGCATCGATATTGATGGTACCGATAAGGACGGGCTGTCCCTTTGCATGAGCTTCCTGGGTAGCCAGAAGGATAGCGTTAAGCTTCTCCTTCTTAGTCTTGTAAACAGCATCCTGAAGGTCTTTTCTGATAACGGGCTTGTTGGTGGGAATGGTGATAACATCCATTCCGTAGATTTCCCTGAACTCGGCCTCCTCGGTGAGTGCGGTACCGGTCATACCGGACTTTTTCTCAAAGAGGTTAAAGAAGTTCTGGAAGGTAATGGTAGCAAGAGTCTTGGACTCACGCTTTACTTTAACATGCTCTTTAGCTTCGATGGCCTGATGGAGACCGTCGGAGAATCTTCTGCCGGGCATGATACGTCCGGTGAACTCGTCTACGATAAGGATCTGATCATCTTTAACAACATAATCCTGATCCTTGTGCATGAGGTTATGTGCCCTGAGGGCAAGGATGATATTGTGATTGATCTCGGTATTCTCGGGATCCGACAGGTTCTCTATATGGAAGAACTGCTCTACCCTTGCGGTTCCGGCTTCGGTCAGGTTAACGATCTTATCTTTCTCATTAACTACGAAATCTCCGGTCTCTTCCTGAGTGATACCCATAATGGCATCCATCTTGGAAAGCTCTTTCACGTCGTCGCCGCGCTTGAGCTGTCTTGCAAGAAGGTCGCACATCTCGTAAAGTGCGGTGGATTTGCCGCTCTGTCCGGATATGATGAGAGGTGTTCTTGCTTCGTCGATAAGAACGGAGTCAACCTCGTCGATTATACAGAAGTTAAGATTTCTTAAAACGAGCTGCTTCTTATATATAGCCATGTTATCTCTCAGATAATCAAAGCCAAGCTCGTTGTTGGTTACATATGTGATATCGCAGTTATACGCCTGCTGCCTCTCCTCGGAATTCATCGAGTTGAGAACAACACCGACGGTAAGGCCAAGGAATCTGTGAACCTCGCCCATCCACTCCGCGTCACGGTTTGCCAGATAGTCGTTGACCGTAACGATATGAACGCCCTTACCTGTAAGCGCATTCAGATATGCGGGACATGTGGAAACAAGGGTCTTACCTTCACCGGTCCTCATCTCGGCAATCCTGCCCTGATGAAGTACGATACCACCGATAAGCTGTACCCTGAAGTGCTCCAGTCCTATTGCCCTCTTTGCAGCTTCTCTTACGACCGCAAAAGCTTCGGGAAGAATGTCATCCAGGGTCTCACCCTTTTCAAGACGTTCCTTGAACCAGGGGGTCTTAGCCTTAAGTTCTTCGTCCGAAAGTGCCTGCATCTCGGGTCTTAAACTCTCGATCTTATCTACGATCGGAGTGATTCTTTTAAGTTCTCTCTCGGAATGAGTTCCGAATATTTTTTCTGTCAGTTTCATAATATGCCTTTTACCTCACATCAGCATATTTTAACAGATAAGGGGAGCGGTTTCAATGAAAAAGGTATTTCAGCAAATGCTTGAATTCATAACGATGTTTATCTATAATCTCCTATGTAACCGCTTACAAAAATTCAATCATCAATGCCGGGGAGGAACCGTGAAAGAACGTACCGTCACAATTTATGACATATCGGAAAAAGCCGGTGTTTCCATCGCTACAGTATCGAGAGTACTGAACAATTCGAATAATGTAAGCGAAAACACCCGTAAAAAGGTAATGGACGCCATCAAGGAAACCGGATACACCCCCAATGCCTTCGCAAGAGGTCTGGGACTCAACACCATGAAAACTATCGGTATCCTTACGGCCGACTCATCCGACCTCTATCTGGCCAAGGCCATATATTATTTTGAAGAAGAATTAAGGGAAAACGGCTATGATTCCCTCCTTTGCTGCACAGGTTATGAGCTCAAGGACAAAAAGGCGGCCATCGACCTTCTCATCAGCAAAAAGGTGGACGGGATCATTCTTGTCGGGTCTCACTTCGTATACCCCGACGCCTGCGACAACAAATACATACTCCGCGCTTCGGAAAGCGTTCCCGTAATGCTCCTGAATGCGGAAATCGAAGGCGATAATATCTACTGTGTCAGCTCCGACGACCATGACAGCGTATACAGGGCTACCATGAAGCTCGTGGAATCCGGACACAAAAATGTTCTTTATTATTACAACACCACCTCTTATTCCGGCCATCTCAAAGAGAGAGGCTTCAGGGATGCAATGAAGGCTGCCGGAATAAATGTGACCGAAAGACAGTTCCAGTTCTTCGAAGGTTCCAATGAAGATATTCACGGAATGTCGGCACAGTTGGAAAAAGCCGCTTCCGCCGGACTTAAGTTCGATGCGGTCATAGCTTCCGACGATACCCTGGCCCTCAGTGCGGTCAAATACGCACAGTCCAAGGGATTTAGGATCCCGGAGGACTTTTCCGTAATCGGATATAACAACTCAATGCTCACAAACTGCTGTGATCCCGAGATCACTTCCATAGATAACAAAGTAGAAACTTTGTGCAAACATCTCACATCGATACTTCTGGGAGTTCTTTCCGGTGAAGAGATGCCCAAAAAGACCGTATTCAAGGCAGACATCATCGAAAAAGGAACAACCAGACTCAATAAAGATTAATTTATTACCAAAGGAGACCAAGAACGTGAAAGCATTTATGGACGAGGAGTTTTTACTGGAAAGCAAAGTAGCTTCCAAACTCTATCACGAATATGCGGAGAAAACTCCCATTCTCGATTACCACTGCCACATCTCACCTCAGGAGATCGCAGAGGACAGAAAATTCGACAATATCGCTCAGGTATGGCTCGGAGGCGATCATTATAAATGGCGCTATATGAGAAGCTGCGGCACGGAAGAAAAATACTGCACCGGAGATGCATCGGACCACGACAAGTTCATCAAGTGGGCAGAGTGTCTGGAAAAAGCAATCGGTAATCCCCTCTATCATTGGAGCCACCTTGAGCTTCAGCGTTACTTTGATTTTCACGGACATCTTACCTCCGAGAATGCAGAGGAGGTATGGGAGCTTTGCAACAAAAAGCTTGCCGATCCTTCCATGAGTGCCCGCGGAATCATCAAAAAGAGCGGTGTCACCCTGATCTGCACCACCGATGATCCCATTGACGATCTTCACTGGCATAAGCAGATCGCTGAAGATCCCACTTTTGATGTAAAGGTACTTCCCGCATGGCGTCCCGATAAGGCCATGAACATTGAAAAGCCCGATTTTACAGACTACCTTGCCAAGCTTTCAGCTGCGGCAGGAACAGGTGAGATCAAGACCTGGAAGGACTTAAAGAAAGCTCTTTCTGCCAGAATGGACTTTTTTGACAAACAGGGCTGCGTAGTCTCCGATCACGGTCTCGATTATGTAATGTACTCTCCCGCTACCGATGATGAAGTCGAAGAGATCTTATCTCAGAGACTCAGCGGAAAGACAGTCAGCAAAGAAGACGAGACCAAGTTCAAGACCGCTTTCATGCTCTTTGTAGCCAAAGAGTACGCTGCTCACGACTGGACCATGCAGCTTCATTACGGATGCAAGAGAAACAACAACACCCGCATGTTCGAAGCTACCGGCCCCGATACCGGATACGACTGCATCGACAACCACACTCCCGCCGCTCAGGTAGCTGATTTCCTGAACGCACTGGATATGGATAACAGCCTTCCCAGAACCATCCTTTATTCGCTGAATCCCATCGACAACGCTTATATCGGTACGATCCTCGGATGCTTCCAGGATTCATCCGCTGTAGGCAAGCTCCAGCAGGGAAGCGCATGGTGGTTCAACGATCACATTAACGGAATGACCGATCAGATCAAATCCCTTGCGGCTCTCGGAAACCTCTCCGGATTTGTAGGAATGCTCACCGATTCCAGATCCTTCTTAAGCTATACAAGACATGAATATTTCAGAAGGATACTCTGCAACGTGATCGGAAAGTGGGTAGATAACGGAGAATTCCCCGAGGACTATAAGATCCTTGGAAAGATCGTAGAAAATATCTCTTACTACAATGCGGTAAGATACTTCAAGTTCCCTCTTGAAGGAAAGTAAGTGACCATGGGGATGTATTGTTTTGTCATCCCCGGATTAATACAAAAATTTAAGGAGTAGCTTACGCTACTCCTTTTTTATGTTATGAAATCGAGGTGACAAAATGAAGCGTCCCCACCGTCACCATTATTCTCCGGGAATCACATTCGGGGCTTTCTTTCCCTTGGCGACCATTACTTCATTGATCTTCTTCATTATCTGAAGCTTTACGTAATCGGATATCTCTTTGGACTTCATATCCTTGTAATCTTCATAATAGAGAGGCTCAAGATAATGAACCTGAGTTGTGATCTTGGCAAGGATGTTTACACCGAAGGCTCTGTATGAATCAATAATGGCTACGGGAACGATGGGGCGTTTAGCCTTCATTGCCGCCTTAAAAGCACCGGGCATAAATTCCTGAACCATGTTTCTGTTGTGATAATATCCGCCTTCGGGAAAGATGATATATATCCTGCCGTCCCTGACCTGTTCGGATACGGAGTGAATACTTTTTACTTGGGAACGCATATCCGACCTATTCAGTCTGCATCCTTCCAGAACATCCACCATCTCATCTGCAAGAGGAAGTCTTGATCTAACCTCATCCATAACAACCGTACAGGGTCTTTCATGGGAATACACAATACCGAGCACATCGTATTTTCCCTGATGGTTGGGGAACATCACATACCCTCCCTCTTTGGGAAGATGCTCCATTCCGAAAGCCTTGGTCCTGATGCGGCCGTTTCTCATGCACTGGATCACCATACGCTTAACGAAAGCATATCTTTCTTCCAGAGGATAAGAATCGAAATGACTCATGATATACCTGGACTTGATCATAAAGTAGATTATCCAGGGAATCGATACGATTATTGTTACGTAAAATCTCAGCATTTTTTCAGATGAAGCACGGGCTCCGTAAAAGTTGACGATAGATACCGTAAAGTTTAAAATAAATCGATATGATTTTATCATAGCAATCGGTATGTTTACAAATCTTTTCCGTATTTAAATGAATATAACGAAAGGCTGTTTTCATAATGATCAAAGCGGTGATCTTTGACCTCGACGGCACTATACTCGATACAGAAAAATACTACCGGATATGCTGGCCCAAAGCCTGTGAACACTTCGGTTTTCATATGGACGAAGAAATGTACCTGAAGCTCCGCAGTTTCGGAAGGCCTTTTGTCTACGATCAGTTCAGGGAATGGTTCGGAGATTCATTTAACTACGATGAAGTCCGCGCATACAGAAAACTTATATACGAAGAGATAGTCAAAGAGCACGGCATACAGGTCAAGCCCGGTGCGATAAATGCTCTTAACTGGTTAAAAGAAAACGGAATCTTAAGAGCCGTGGCAACAGCCACCGATCTTGAAAGAACGGGTAGATATTTAAAAAGCGTCGGACTTGAAGGCTGTTTTGACAGGATATGTTCCGCGGCTGACTGCAAGTTCGGAAAGCCCGCACCGGACGTATACCTGAAAGCTGTTGAGCAGCTTGGGCTGAAGCCGTCCGAATGTATTGCAGTAGAGGATGCGCCTAACGGAATACTCTCCGCAAGCAGGGCAGGCTTAAGCGTTGTATTCGTACCGGATCAAAGAGAAAGCGAGCCGGAGGTTGAGCATCTGTGCATGACCAAGATAAAAACACTGGATGATCTTCCGAAGGTAATTCAAAATGGACAAGAGTAAATTCACCAGCTGGGCCGGACTGGACAGGTTTAAAAACAACAAAAAACAATTCGCATCAAATGTCGTCATGGTAGTATGTGCGGTTTTATGCATGGGTATATCTCTCGGTTTTCTCCTGGAGACAGACCTCGGAACCGATCCGTATACTTTCATGAATGTAAGCATCGCAGGAAAGATAGGGTGGACTCTCGGTAACTGGCAGCTTACGTTAAATGCGGTAATGCTTCTTATCGTCATAATCGTAACCGGAATAAAACTTATCGGACCGGGTTCCATCGCAAACATGGTACTGGTAGGTTATACCGTTGACTTCACCAGAATGATCCTCGGTAAGACCTTTGCCGACGGATTCTTCATGGGCCCCGTTGCAAGACCGGTGACATTCATCCTCGGTCTCATCGGATTTTTGATAAGTGCCGCGGTATATATGAACTCCCGTCTCGGTCTTTCACCTTATGACGGAACGGGCAAAATATTCTGCGATATATTTAAGAAGATTCCTTTTTTCATCACAAGGATCGTTTTCGATTCCTGCGCCGTCGTGATCGGTTTTCTGTTCGGAGACAGACCGAGAATAGGTACCATACTGATGGCTGTTTTCCTCGGTCCCGCTATAACCGCCGTAGGTTCATTCATGGACAGATACATTTTTAAAAAGTCGGAGAAATAATATGAAACTTTGGGAAATGAGATATGGTGACGAACCTGTAAACGGAAGATTGTTCCTTCTCAGATTTATCAAAAAAATCCCTCTGATAGCAGGCTGTGCCATAATAGGTGCCGCTCTTGTCTGCGCATGTCATCTTATCTACAGACTTTCATCGCCCTATGAATTTCAGGCGGAGACCGACGTCTACCTCGAATACATTCCCGAGGCAGGATCAAACGAGCTTATCTATTTTAACAAATATACATGGGAACAAATGTCCAAGGACTCTGCGATCGTTGACGAGATCTTAAAGGCAGATCCGTCACTTGACGAACAGACCGTAAGGGAGTCTTTTCTGGCTACTCTCAAATCGGATGTCAAGGTTCTCACACTTCAGGTAACAAACCCCGATCCCGACATGTGTACAAGGATCCTTGATGCTGGAGTTGTCGGAATCTCTCAATTTGCCGAATCACTTCCCGAAATACTATCCGTAAAAGAGATCGGAGGAACTTCAGAGCCCGTTCTTCTCCCTCCCGATGTAAGAGCAGTAAGGGCCATCATTCTCGGTGCGATCATCGGATTGTTCATATCGGGACTTGCCGTTTGGGTCATGATCATATCGGACGACCGCATCATTCTTCCCGAAACCATCGAAAAGAGATACCACCTTCCTTCCGCAGGATGTTTAAGTGCAAAGAATCTCAATGAGACTCTGGAAGATCTTGCCGGCGAAGGCGGATTCATCGCCGCGTCCACTCTTCCTTCCGACAGATTCAATGCGATCATCGACAAACTCATTTCCATAGGTTCCAATGTTGAGGGAAAAACCCTTAACCTTTCGGATACCGAAAAGCCCGGCCTTTTAAACGAGGTCAAAAATGCGGATCATCCCATCGTATATATCTTCTCTTCCAAGAGCCATACCGGCGGAGATGAAAGAGCATTATCCTTCTTAAGCAAGTGCGGTAAAGAACCCATGTGTGCGGTTCTTGCAGATACCGACGATACACTTATCAGAGCATATTACATCGGCAAAAAATCCAGATTTGCCGAGGAAAGCAAAAACACTAAATGATAACCTACGGATTATTTCTGTATATAGCTCTTACCGCAGCGGTGGTCTTCATCTCAATGGGGGTGGATACCGTCAGTGCCCGTTCGCTCTCCGGCTCTGTTTACCCGGCAAAATTAGTCCTCAGAAACAGAATACTTGCCGCAGGTGTATTTATCCTTTTGTCCGCGGTTTCGGTCTGCAGGATCGCGGTAGGTAATGACTACTGGGTTTACAGGGACAATTTCAATCTCATAGCTCAAAACAGATATGTCAGCTATGAGCCGGGTTTCAGATACATCGTCAAGATCCTTCAGTATTTTCTGGACTACGATAACTATCTTCCCATCTTCGCATTCTTTTCACTCATCACGGTATTCCTGATGGTAAAAGCGATCTACGATCAGAGTGACTGGTTTGTTTTTTCCGTATTCATATTCATGACAGCGGGTTACTATTTCGGAAGTCTTAACAATGTCAGATATTATCTGGCTCTTTCCGCCGCCATGTTTTCAATGAAATATGTCCTGGAAAAAGATTACGTAAAATTCTTCGCCGTTATCGGTGCCGCGGCGCTCTTTCACAAATCGGTACTGATCGTAATACCTTTATATCTTCTCGCCACCGTTAACTGGAACTGGCTGGGGCACACCGTCATAAGCTCATTCTGCGCCACCCTTCTCTTCTTCCCCGGACTCTACAGGAAGATAATCTTTTTCTTCTATCCTTTTTATGAAGGGTCGATGTTTGATACGGGACAGACAAGTATCACCAACATCGCAAAGGCTGCCGCAATTTTTATTTTCGCACTTATATATCGTAAAAAGATCGCAGAAGACAGAAAGCTCAAGTTCGGATTCTATTGCAATCTTTTTGCGCTTCTTTTGTATGTCTTCTGTTCATTCATGCCCGAAATTTCCAGAATAGGATTCTATCTTAATGTGAGCAATGTGTTCTTTATACCCGCTCTACTCATTAAGATCGAAGATAAAAAAACCAGGACTGCATGGACCGTTCTTATCGGTCTTGCTTTCCTTATTCTCTATGCAATGTTTCTCAGAAGTGCGTATAACACCGATATCAGGATACTTCCCTATTACAACTGGATCTTCCAGTAAGTCTAATTCTTTAACCCTTTTTTAAGTTTCTTTAATGCTTTATTATATTTGTCTTTATCCGCTTTTCATGCGGTTTTTTTGTGCTATAGTCTTCTCGTAACAAAATCCGTGACATACTTTGCGGAAGATTGTGAGGTTATTATGAAGAGACGATTAGTCAGGTTAATGCTTATCGGAATTACTGCCATCGCTCTTACGGGATGCAGTAATCTCAACGAAGTTATACCGCCGTCAAATGACGAGCTTATTGAAGAAAACGAAGATACGGAAGACACAGATAAGGAAGATTCGGATAATGAAGATGATAACTCGGTGTCCTCAGAAGGAGTAGCACGCGGAAATGATAGCTACGTACTGGCAAGGTTTCCTATGGCAGATTCCTTCTACGTGTATGATTCGGAAACAGATTCTTTACGCGGGATAAACCGTTACGAGATGGCGGAAAAAACACCGAATGCCAATCCGGATATTTACCGCTTATACAATGAATATGATTATTACAGAAGTTCCCTTATCGGTGAAGGCGACGGATTCTTTTTTTTCCAGGATAGCGTCGCATTTGAAGAAGGCGGAAATTCCCAGTCCATCGTGTATGCCGTCAAAGAAGATGATTACAAGATCTACGATGTATGGAGAAACAACGGAGACGGTTTTATCCAGGGATGCGAGTTTTATAACGGATACATATACATCGATTACAATATCGGATACGATGAAAATTACACATCACTCGGAGAAGATGTTGTTTGTTTCAAATATGACCGCATAACCGATTCTTTTACGGAAGGCGAAGTTAATGATGGTCTTAAAAAGATCATTCGGGCAGCCGGCGATATCGGAGCACACATTAGAAGAAGCGGAAATTTCTGTAACGCTCATGTCTTTGATGAATGCGGATATCTGCCTGCGGTAAAGGACGGAGAACTTATTCTGATTGATTCTGATGGAGTTACCAAAAACATTCCGGGATTGGAAGAGGGATACAACGCTTATTATGATGAATCCAATATATTTACCATTTTGGTGGATTATGAAACGGGAACAGGAACCGTCTGTGTCTACGACATCAAAAGAGATGAGATAAAGGAGATTACCGGAGATTACACGGCAGACCGGCTGCTTGGCAAGAACGGCACAAAATATTACTACAGTCGTACGGACAGCCCGGAATACGGTATAAAGCATAATTACATATATGAGTATGATTCGGAAAGCGGAAACAACAGACTGCTGTACGATGTAAAGTTTGCCCCCGGTTCCGACATTTTTCCGGGAGTTGAAGGCTTTACGCTGACCGATTCCTTCATCTACTACGTGGGCTTTGACAGCGGAAGTATTTTCTGGGTCCCCGTAAAGATCGACGATCCTTCCAAGGAATATCCCAGGATCGATCTTGGTTCCGAAGAATTGTTTAACTATGGAACCATAGAATACCTGTCAAACACCTATGAGTGCCCCGATTGCAATACGGATCTTGTCTGCACCTATGTCGAATATCCTGTTTTGAACGAATATCCTTCATACAATATCGATAAGATCAATGAATATATGAAGGGCGTCGCACAGAGTTTTATCGATGCGAATATAAAAGATGTATATGAGGACAGTTCCTGTGAAGATCACAGTGAACATCCCTCCTGGTACAGGATAACGGATGATTATTATATGTCCGCAATCAACAGGATCTGTGATAATTATCTAACCATTGATATGTCCGGATACTGGTACGGCGGAGGTGCTCACGGAATGCCATCAAGGCTCCAGTACATGTTCGACCTTACCACCGGAGAACTAAAAACCCTTTCGGATTTCTATGCCGGTTCGGAAGATGATTTCAAAGCTCTCGTAGCAGAAAAGACCAAGGAACATTTCCTGAGCTGCATTGAAAAAGATGATTACGGAACACCTTATTTTGCAGGTGATGCAGAAACCGTTTATGCACAGGCATATGAAAACGTATCACTCACTTCCGGTACGATAGAATTCACCGATGAAGGTATCATATATTACTATCCTCCCTATGAGATGGGACCTTATGCTTCAGGATTCATCGATATAAAAATTTCCTATGATGAACTCCTGGGAAGAAATTCGCTTTAAGGGTATCCTTTCCACCCCCCTCGGGAACGGATATCTCTTAAGTCTTCCGGCTTTCCACGGAAGACCCATATACAAAAAGGACTGCCTCACGGCAGTCCTTTTATTTTGCAATTATCCTTCGCAGATCACTGTCTCCATTATATCGTAATGAAGCTTTGTATAACCGCATTTTTTGTAAGTCTCTATAGCACGTTCATTCTCAGGTTCAACCTCAAGTTTGAACCTGACTATCCCGGGATACATGGAAGGAAGCGTTTCAAAAAACTGTTTCGATATTCCGCGTCTTCTGAAATCTTCTTTAACATACAGATCCTCGATCCATGCGCAGATCCCGCCATACTCTGTTGTAAAGCTCTTTGAGACCATGGAGTATCCCGCTATCATGCCGTCTTCCATAAATACATATCCGTCAAGATACGGGCAATCTCCGATGCAGGCTTCAATATCATTCTTAAGCACATTATCGGATGATGTATGGAGAACCGCGGGAGAATCATAGAAGACTCTCATCATCTCAAACACTTCATCGAAATGCGATCTATCCATCTTAACTATTTCCATAGCGTTTTATTCCTCCCAAAACAGTTCATCAAGAGTCTTTCCGAGTATCTTGCATATGCTGCGGCATAAATTGATCGTAGGATTGTAATCACCTTTTTCGATGGCATTGATGGTCTGTCTGGATACTCCCACTTTATCAGCCAGGTCCTGTTGGGACATATCAAGCGCCGCTCTCGCAGCTTTCAGTTTCAGATTCTTCATCGGTTATTCCTCCTCATCTTCGGATGATTCGGACTTCCGATTGAAATATCTTTTTATGAAAATGGCCGCGAAAATGATCAAAAATGCTACAACGCAATAAACATTCAGTATCCTTATGGTCGGTACACCGTTTTGGATTATTGTTCCGGATAAATAATTGATGATGCATATTATCAGGTTCATCAAAAATATAACCGCAAACATTATAAACTTATCCTTACCGGTGCGATTGACGGCAAAATAACTTTCATGCCATATGCAATATACCGCATAAACGATTATACCTATAAAAAGTGCTCCGCCGTAAAAGGCAAAAGAAGGCACCAGCCCCATGCTATCGAAACAGATCATAATACCGATCTCTATAAGCAGTGTAAAAAATCCGAGTTTGAATCCCTTACCCTGTTCAAATATCTGACGTTCATCGTATTTGTCACGAACGTCTCCTCCGTGCATGATCAGAGCCTCACGGCAGACAAGGACGAGCACTAAGGAGAGCACCAGTACCAGTCCGATTATCATCGCATTATTTCCTGAGATAACTGCATCCGGTTCATAGGCAAATTCATATTCCATTACCTGCTCGGAATTTTCGGGGAAAGAGTCGAACAATGTATCGTTTGCTATAGTCTCCGCTTCTTTCCTGCTAAGAAAGTTTTCGGAAGCATATTCAAAGAACTCATCCCTGTCCGTGTACACGATAAAACCGGCATTATAATCTCCTTCTTCAAGGTAGATCTTAGTATCCAGATAAACTGCTGTCTGCACGGATGAATAGCGCACTGCACCCTTTGAATCCGTTACAAGTATAGTCGTAATGAATCCGAGATCATCTGTACCAACGCTTCCCACATCTTCCTTCGATACTCCTTCGGGAAGTAAGGAAAACTTCAGGATGTAATTGCCGGCTGTATCAACCGAAAAAGCCGTAAAGCTCTCCGGCTCCGCTACAGCGCCGTCAATTACCCGGACGGTCTTAGAATATTTGATGTGTCCTTCATCCGAATCTCCGGTGCCCATTAACACAGCTCCGAAAACAAGTATCAGGATAACCAGAAGAACCAGATAAACAAAAAATTTTAATCGAGATTTCTTCATAATCTATCTCCGACATCAGATATAACTCATCAGGAAAAGTCCGACACACATGAGTATAAATGCCCATGTATACTTCGCGCCGAAAAATGCAGCGGCAGGTTTTATCGCAGGTTTTACAACAGGTGCCTGATCAGGTGTAAACTCCGCAGCCTGCTGAAGAGTTCCGTCATAAGGATAAGGAGCGGCATAGCCTCCCCACTGTGCGTTCTGCATTTCACCGCCCTGAGAAAAATCCTGAGGCATGGGAACAGATGCGGTATTTTCCGTAACCTTTAATTTGCCGATGCATGCAAATACTATAAAGATTATCAAACCCGCAACCGCAGCAAGCAGGATAAACATAAGCCATATCATAAGTCCTATAAAGTAAGGATCTGTCATTGTCTGTAATGCCATCTCCTCGGTGATCTCTCCCGTAAGAAGAGCACCGTCAACTGCATGAGTGATAAGGAATGTTGTTACGGCAGATGTACCGCAATTGATCATCATGTGAAGTCCGATGGTCAGATATATCTTACCGGTCTTCAGATATAAAACGGCCCAAAGGCCACCTACCAATGCGGCAAAAAAGAACTGCTGGAAATTGCCGTGGAACAATCCGAAGAAAAGACCGGATGCTAGTACGGATATAAGAGCACCGTATTTATTCAGACGATCGATCAGTACTTTTCTGAATATCAATTCCTCAAATATCGGAGCAAGAATACCTACGGTAAGTATTCTGGGGAACGGATTGGAGTTATACAAAAGATCGGCAAGCGATGAAGTATCCGCCTGAGACGACGAGAAAATAAGGTGTAATACCATTCCTATTATGGCGCCGACAAAGATCAGCCCTATAGTCATCAGTGCATAAAGCAGATACATACCGAATCCGATACTGCGCTTTTCAATCCTGTTAACCGGGATTTTCCTGCACAGCATCAGGATAAGAGGAAAACCGATAACATCCACCGAAAGGATGATCAGGAAAAAACTGAGATTTGTTCTGAGTTCATCGGAAATATCCGTAGGCAGAAATCTGACCGCATATGCCAAAACCACCTGAGCGAGGGTAACAACAAGGCCGAAGATCGTGTATCTTACTGCTACGTTGTTCATTCTGCCTTTGATGATATCGTCGTCTTTTTTATCAGAGATCATAAGCATGATAAGAAGAGCGATTTCCAAAAGTCCGAGAACAACGGCAACACCCATCATCCAAAGCGGCGCCGAAGCAGAAGCGGTTATATCAATGGAAAACTCAAATACCGAGTCGGCATCTTCATCAAAAGTATCAAAACCGATCTGATCGATATAACTCTCAAGCAGCTTTTCCGAAGAAAACATATCGTATTCTTCACATAATTCCCTGAAGGTCTCCTCATCTGAAACTAATTGATAGCTTACGTAATATGTCCCCTTCTTCAGATTCAGGACGATATTTTCTTCACTGAGCTGAAATCCCGAAACGGTAAATACCGGATCATCATGTTCATCAACGATCCAAAAAAAGGTGATGTAACCCGGCTCCTCCACATCCCAGGAATAGTTCATGACCACATTGCCATCCTCCTGAACCTCGAATGTAAAATCTTTTCCGTCCGGATTGATCTCTCCGTCTCTCTTCTCCACATCATAGGAGTAGAAGGAATTAAGCAATGTGTCACCTTGTCCGGTTTTTCTGAGTGATAGTGTCAGAAAAACAAAAAACGGCAGGATCAGTATCATGAACAGTATGTACAGCAGTTTGTTTTTCATAAAAACCTCCAATAAAAAAAGAATTACCACCCCGCTATAACAGGATAGTAATTCTCTTTTTACAATTTGTCAATTATATCTTACATTTTGTAAGACTTATTTATGCATAAACCTTAGCTTCTTCTTCGCCGTTCATGACACGAAGTCCGCCCTGGGCAAGAGCAAGAAGCTCATCTTCTCCGGGATAAACGGTTACGGGAGCGATCTTTCCGACTCTCTCGATCATAGCCTTGGTAACTCTCTCGTTGTATGCGATTCCGCCGGTGATGATGATCTGGTCTACATCTCCCTTAAGAACGGTTGACTCTGCTCCGATGTCCTTGCAAACCTGGAAGATGAATGCTTCCATAACAAGCTTAGCCTGAGCATCGCCCTCGTCCATTCTCTTCATTACTTCTCTTGCATCGTTGGTTCCGAGATATGCGTTAAAGCCTCCCTGTCCGGTAGCCTTCTTGAGCATCTCCTTCTCGGAGTACTTGCCTGAGTAGCAAAGTCTGATGAGCTTTCCGGTAGGAAGTCCGCCGCATCTTTCGGGTGAAAGTGCACCGTCTCCTTCGAATGCGCTGTATACGTCAACGATCTTGCCGTACTCGTGAGCGCCTACGGAAACACCGCCGCCGAGGTGAGCAACGACAAGTCTGAGATCCTCATACTTCTTACCGATGGACTTAGCGTAACGTCTTGCTACAGCCTTCTGGTTAAGGGGATGGAAAATTGAAGTTCTGGGGCACTCCGGCATACCTGAGATTCTTGCTACGTCGCTGAGCTCGTCTACAACAACGGGGTCAACGATGAATGCCTTCTTGCCGATCTGATCTGCGATCTCACGGGCAAGGATTCCGCCGAGGTTAGATGCATGCTGTCCCTGAACGCCGATCTCAAGATCCTTGATAACCGCATCGGTAACTTCATAGGTTCCGCCGGGGATGGGCTTAAGAAGTCCGCCTCTTCCTACGATGAAATCAAATGAGTTAACATCGATGTTACTGTTCTTAAGGAAATCAAGAATGATGTTCTTTCTGAAATCCTTCTGAGCGATTATTGAATCATACTGTGAGATCTCCTCGGTTGAGTGACGGAGAGTCTCATCCATTACACAGGTCTCATCCTCGAAGATACCTACCTTTGTGGAGGTGGATCCGGGATTGATGATAAGAGATTTAAGTGCCATATTATTTCTCCTTATTTATTAAGCTTTTTCATCTGATCGGAAACGACTGCTGCAAGGGCAATGGAGTTAACCTTAACATCCTTGGTGTCGGATCTGGAGGTAAGGATAACGGGAGCCTTGGTTCCGGTAAGAATGTTTCCGTTCTTTACTCCGGGTACCATGTGAACAATTGATTTGTAAACAAGGTTTCCTGCGTGAATGTCGGGGAAAAGAAGGATGTCAGCTGATGCTGCGCAAGGACGGTCGGTCGCTTTCTTTTCCTCTGCTGCTTCCTTGTAAAGAGCGATGTCGAGGGAAAGAGGTCCATCTACAACACATCCCTTGATCTTTCCTTCCTCGTTCATCTTACGAAGCTCGTCTGCTTCAACGGTAACGGGCATCTTGGGGTTAACAACCTCAACTGCTGCAAGAGGTGCAACCTTGGGGTTCTCAACGCCGCAGGCGTTAGCTACTTCTACGGTATAGTCGATGATGGCAACCTTGTCCTCAAGAGTGGGATAAGGCATGAATGCTACGTCGGTAAGGAAAAGAAGTCTGTCGATTCCGGGAAGCTCGAATACGCATACGTGTGAAAGAGGCTTTCCGGTACGAAGTCCTACTTCCTTATCAAGAACGCTCTTAAGGAAGGTCTTGGTGTCAACGAGGCCCTTCATGTACATGTCAGCTTTTCCGTCATGTACAAAGCTTACAGCCTTGAGAGCTGCTTCCATGGGATCCTTGACATCAACGATCTCATATTCATCAAGTCTCATATCAAGCTCGGCTCCGATAGAACGGATCTGATCCTCATCACCTACAAGAATGGCATCGATGATTCCCATTCTGTGTGCTTCTCTTACAGCTTCAAGCACGGGCTTGTCCTGTGCTACGGCAACTGCCAGTTTTTGCTTGTCGAGGCCCTTGACCTTAGCAAGCAGATCAGCGAAATTCTTACTCATGATATGTCTCCTTGTTAAATTAATGTAAAAATGCAGTAAATATTTATACGCACCATTCAAAATAATAGCACCCGGCGGGCTTTATTACAATACCGCCGCGGTGCTCATGCTCTTCACAGTTACCGTATAAACCTAAAGGATCGCCGTAAATGTGATCTTATTATCTCCGGAAAGATCAGCCGTTATCCTGCCTTTATGTGCCTCCGCTACGGCACAGGCTACGGATAGTCCGATCCCGAACCCGCCGCTTTCAGAATTTCTGGAAGAATCCGCCCTGTAAAACCTGTCGAAAAGATGCCTTACGGCCTCCTTATCCATAGGCTCATTCAGATCATTGGTTACCCTGATAAGCGCCTTTTTTCCCTTTGACGAAAGGCTCCAGGAAACCTCTCCTCCCTCCGGACAGTACTTGACCGCATTATCCAGGAGAATGCTCATAAGTTCATAGACCTTCTTCTTATCACAGGTTATGCGGACCCCACTTTCAATATCCGAAACAAAGTTTAATCTGCGGGTAATGGAAGGAGCCTTGACCGAATCTGCCACATCTTCTGCCAAAGCAGATACATCCACTTCCTCCGGACTTAAGACATCTTTTCCCTCTTCCATTTTGGACAGGGTTATCAGATCGTTTGTAAGGAGGGTGAGTCTTTCCGTCTGTTTTACGATATCCGAGATCCACTCATTATCCTCGCCAAGCTCCATTCCCAGAACGTCAGCATCTGCTCTGATTATGGAAAGAGGAGTTTTGATCTCATGTCCCGCATCGGAGATGAATCTCTTCTGCTTTTCCCCGGCTTCTTCGATAGGGCTGACTGCTTTTCCCGATATAAAATAGATCACGCATCCGATGATCATAAGTCCGATCAGGGATATGGCGATGCTTGTATTTCTAAAATCCCTGAAGCCTGATAATGCCGCGCCTCTGTCGCAAAAGATAACAATCCTGCCGCCGTCTTCAGTATCAGAGACCTCATATCTGTAATCATAGATAAATCCGGTCTTCCCACCGCCTGAAATGACTTTGTCCGCAAGAGCTACGGCTGTCTCATCCGATACTGCAGAAATCTTATCCGTATCACTCCTTATGACTTCCCCGCTTTCGGAATATTCGACTGTAAAAAATCTGGTTTCAAATGCAATCTCCGGAGAATCGATCCTCTCTCCGTGCATCATCCGCGGAGGTTCACCGGGAAACTCACCTGCCTGAGAATGAAGCATCCCCTCGGGGAAGGCCCCGCCGTTATCGGCAAGTATCTTAAGCACTTTGTCCGAATCTCTGAGCACGTGGATATAGTTACTTATATTCATGCCGCCCACCAGGACGATAAGTACGACAAAAGCCGATAAAAAGGCGGTCATAATAAATTTTATCCGAAGCTTTTTTATCATAAGATTAATTCTCCGAATCGGTCACCAGACTGTATCCCGCATTTCTTACAGCCTTGATCCGTACGTTTGCACCGATACGGATCAGCTTCTTTCTAAGGTATGAAAGGTTGGTCCACACAATACTGCTGTCTCCTTCAAAATCTATTCCCCAGATCTTATCGAAAAATCTTTCCGTGGTGATCAGCATACCGGGATTGGACATGAGGTATTCCATCATTTGAAATTCTTTGGAAGAAAGTCTGACGCTTTCAGACGGCGATGATAATTCGAAGTTTGCTCTGTTAAGGGATATGTTTCCGAATCTGAGCAAATTATCCCCGGCAGGCGTGAGTGTTCTTGTCATTGCCCTGAGTCTTGCCAAAAGTTCCTTTCCGTCAAAGGGTTTTGTCAGATAATCGTTAGCCCCGAGATCAAGTCCCTCTACTTTGTCATCCACCTGGGATTTTGCGGTCAGCATCATGACAGGTATCTTAACACCCGAAGATCTTGCCCTTTTCAGCACTTCAAATCCGTCCATTCCGGGCATCATAACATCCAGGATGGCTGCATCGTAATCACCGGCCGTAAGATAGTCGAGCGCATCGGAGCCGTTATATACCGCATCCACCGAATAGTTATTCCCTTTAAGTATGGCCGTTAATGCCCGGGACATAGATTTTTCGTCTTCCGCAAGAAGTATTTTCATAGCTGTATTATCTCACAATAAGAAATACTAAGTAAGTATATTCGTCTGTCATTTCATCATTTTCCGCCGAAAGGCTCACCGGGAGCCTGTCCTTCTCCCGGCATAAACCCTTCTCCGGGAGCGAAGCCTTCTCCCGGGCCATGACCTCCTTCCGGCCTTGATGCTCCGCCGAATCCGCCTTCCGAACCGAAACCGCCTCCCATGAACTGGTTGGGAATGGCATCTGTTTCTTCGCCGTTAACGATAAGAGTCCCTCCGTTTAATTCAGCACTTCCGTCATAGTCACATGCCGACTGACCCGTTATATCGATCTTTCCGCCGTTTATTATGAGATCGCCGTTAGAATCAATCCCGTCTGTATCACCTTCGCCCATAACTATGGTAATATCTCCGCCGTTTATCTCGACCTTAACATCTGTTTCATCGGACTTTTGTGCTGCGTTTATTCCGTCATCGGATGCATTTATCACGATCTTCCCGCCGTTTATCACTATATTTGTGGCTTCCAATCCCTCTGCTCCGTCAAGTGTGATATCGCCGTCTTCTATCGTAAGATTTACATCCGCATGAATACCGTCATCACCGGCTTTGACATTGAGAGTTCCGCTGCTCATCAGGAAATCTTCGTTTACATTGATACCGTCATCCGAAGCATCTATATCAAGACTTCCGCAGGATATGACAAGACTGTCATTTACTGAGATGCCCTTTCCGTCAGCCGCATTTATATTAAGGCTGCCTTCCCCGCTTATGGCCACATCCGTTTTAGAGTAGATGACTGCATCGATTTCTTCATCCTCGGGATCATTAAAACCTTCTTCATTCATAAGAACGGATTCACCGTCCAAAATGATATTTACATCACCTGCGGACCGGGCATATATCGCTGCAGAAGATGAACTTACGATCTTTGCATCACAGAGTATAAGTGTCACGCTCTCATCTTCTCCCGCATCTATCCTGACCGTGCAGTCCTCGGATGATCCGGTCAATAAATAACTTCCGCCTTCCGTGATACTGACCATTCCACTGTCATCACTTAGTTCTATTACTTCATCATATCCGGAGACTACGGATTCTTCTTCAATCTCATTCTCCGCAGATACAACCGTATCCGTCACTCTGTCTGAAACACTGCTTTCCGTATGGGAAGCCGTACATCCCGTTATCATAAGAGAGACTATTGCTCCGGCTGCAACTATATTCAAGATATTCTTTCTTTTCATATCTTTTACTCCTTTCTGTTAAAGTTCGGCCGTCTCACGGCGTTTTAGAGAGGACACCATTATTTCCAGATTTCCGTTTCTGCATCTTAAGTCATCGATGAATTTCTTTTCGATATCAGCGGAATTAAGCGTAATATCATAATCCAGTTTAAACATAGCTCCCATATTTGAAGTCTTTGCGGAGATAAGGTTATGCTCTGTCGTATATTTATCGAATATCTCATCAAACACTCCCGTATAATCAAGATCTTCGGGAATAGTGATCCTGAGACTTCTGGTCAGTTCCGAGTTTTTATCATGTCCGAGATCGGTGGCTTTATATAAGCTGACCGTAGCGATCATGATCAGTTCAAAAACAAAGGCATAGAGCACATAGCCCATTCCCGTAAGAAGCCCCAAAGCCATCGCCATAAACAGATTTCCGATTTCCCTTGCAGTCCCCTGGGCTGAGCGGAACCTGACAAGTCCGAATGCTCCCGCCACCGCAACACCCGCCCCGATATTGCCGTTTACAGCCATGATCACAACACTTACCATGGCGGGAAGCAGTGCCAAAGTTACGGTAAAACCTTTGCTTGATCCCGCATCAGTTGTAAATTTCGCCAGAATCATTCCCAGGATAAGCGATGCGATTATCGGCACCATAAAATCAGCAACCGATATATCCGCATTTCCAACAAGTGTTTCCATTAATATGTTAAGCATATTTAAGCCTCTCTTTCGTATCTGTATTATTTCCCGCTATATAATCTTCATAGTATTTTCCGTATTTGGAAAAGGACGCTTTTTGTATTCCTTCTTCCCTTAAGAATCTTATGATCCACATGGGCAGCCCTGCGCTTACCTTTACTTCCAGTATGCTTTGACCGCTTCCGAGGACCGGGACTCCGAATACACCTTCTTTCAGGGATAAATGCGTTTCTCTGGCAAGAACATTTGTATCCAGTGTGATCCTTGTATCCGAACCATCAAGCGGATAAAACGCCTCCCTTTCATATGAGAGAAAAACCTTCGGTTTAAGCCCCGTATAGAAATCCCTGAAATACCCGATCTCTTTTTCGATCTGAGAATCACCCGGCATTTTTCCGCCGCCTTCAAGCCACCCCATCGCTTTATTTTCGGGAAGTGCTATTCTCCTCTTGTAAACTACGGACTCGTATTTTTTCTTGAGCTCGACAAATACATCCTCGTCTTCCCTGACCCGCTTGTAACTCCTTATCCTGAGTTTTTCCTTATATAAAGGTTTATCCAGTGAAGTTCTTATAAGTCTGTGATTATCGGTATCAAAATAGATATTCCTTATAACCGTATGCCCATAGCTATCGATCTTCATCCTTCCTTCCATCTCCGAAAGAAGCCGTCGCCTCTGTTTTTCATCAAGGAGATACTTGATCTCGTAACGTTTGAAAATGTTCTGATAATCCATATCTGACCTCCGTTTCGTAAGATCAGTGTAGAAAGCGAACCTTAAATGAAGCTTAAATATTTATATTTTTTCTATATCGACAACGGGGAATTTAAGTACTAAGATGATTCCTATGACTGAAATCGCGGAAAAAAAAGAAAATACGGCATTAAACCCCATAACTGAGGGAAAGATAGGGAAGGAAATGATACTGTTTTTCCTCCCCCTTATGTTCGGTACATTTTTCCAGCTTCTGTATAATACGGCGGATTCCATAATCGTAGGCAGATTCGTGGGAAAAGAAGCACTTGCGGCAGTCGGCGGATCTGCGGCCATACTGGTCAATGTATTCGTAGGCGGCCTTACATCCCTTTCATCGGGCGCCACCATCATAGTGGGCCAGTATTACGGTGCGGGCAGAAAAGAAGACGTTTCCAAAGCCGTCCATACGGGAATGGCTTTTGCGATACTTCTCGGCATCATTATCACAATAGCGGGCATCCCCACTACCGGACTCATGCTGGAAGCCATGAACACGACTCCCGAATCCCTTGAAGGATCGACTGTTTACCTCAGGGTCTACATGGCGGGAATGATCCCCAACCTCGTATACAATATGGGCGCCGGTATCCTGAGAGCCATCGGTGATTCAAAGCGTCCACTGCTGTTTTTGGTTATTTCTTCAATAGTAAATATCATTCTCGACCTGGCCCTCGTTCTCGGACTCGGCCTGGGAGTATTCGGCGTAGCGCTCGCAACCATCCTTTCCCAGGCAATAAGCGCGGTCCTGACCATATACGTACTTGTCAGGGCAGATGACTGCTACAGACTTTACCTTAATAAGATAAGGATCCATTCCTTCTATCTGAAAAGAATACTTATGATCGGTATTCCATCCACCGTTCATTCGCTTACCTATACCGCATCAAATCTCATCATTCAGATTGCGGTCAACGGCTTCGGAACAGATACCGTGGCAGCGTGGGTTGCAACGGGAAAAGCAGACCAGATCTTCTGGATGGTCAGCAACTCCATGGGCATATCCATATCCACCTTTGTTGCGCAAAATTACGGCAAAGGAAATATGAAACGCGTCAAACAGAGCATGATCTGCGGCTTTTTCTACCACACGATCCTTACTACGATAATTGTGGGAGGCTTACTTGCCATCGGCCCCTTTGTCCTTACTTTCTTTACCAAAGATCCGGTGGTACTTGATATCGCAACCTACATGCTCAGGTTCTTTGTTGTATTTTATTTCTCATTCATACTGATAGAGGTTTGTCACGGTGCCTTAAGAGGAATGGGCAATGCCACCGGCCCCATGATCATAAGCGTATTCGGTGTATGCGGAATCAGGATTCTCTGGATCTTCACTGCTTTCAGATCTTTCCACACCATGAAGGTACTTATGACCTCATATCCCATGTCCTGGGGTATCAGCTCGGCCATATCACTCCTCTATCTGCTCATATGCTTAAGGCGTATGAAAAAAGAAAAAACAGACTCTTCAGGTAAAAAGAAAATGATAATACTTCCCGTGATCCTGCTCATTGCCGGAATCTTATGCATTCTCTACGGAATAACCATAATGCTTGCCAATTCCGGATCAAAATTCTTCTGCGTATGGTATGCGGGAGGATTGTGCTTTGCTCTTCTTGCATTCCTGTTCAGATCGGGGATCATGGCAAAACTGCCCGTGGCGGTAAAAGGTATCGCCATATTCCTGATCTCTCTGGGACTTATCTTTGTTATCGCAACCCAGTGCATGGTAATATCGGGATTTCGTGATAACACCAGACAAAACCTGGATTACATCATTGTTCTGGGATCACAGGTCAAGCCCTCAGGTCCCGCTGTTGTCACCAGAATGAGACTGGATAAAGCATATGAATACGCTTCGGAAAATCCCGAAACGATCATAATCGTATCCGGCGGTCAGGGAAGCAACGAACCTGCAAGCGAAGCCTCCGTAATGAAAGACTATCTGGTAGGACGCGGCATAGATGAAAGCAGGATCCTCATGGAGGATAAGTCCACCAACACTTCGGAAAATCTGCAGCTTAGTGCCTCCTTATATGATGGCCTCTCAGACAGCAGCGTAGGAATAGTATCCAGCAATTTCCACATATTCAGGGCTCTTGCCATTGCAAAAAAAAGCGGATACACCGATGTTACCGGCATACCCGCAGATTCTGTTTTATTGTATCTTCCCAATAATATGATCAGGGAAAGTGTGGGGCTGCTTAAAGATTTCCTGATGGGAAATCTTTAAATATATAAACCGTCGGGGACGGTTCCTTTTCATTCAACCGCCTCTATGATCTCAAGCACCGCGGCTTTTATCTTCGCGTTAATCTCCAGTGCCTCTTTACGCGAAGCCTGTCTTGTATAGAAATAAAACTTTATCTTAGGCTCCGTTCCCGAAGGCCTTATGGCAAACCAGGTGTCGGGATCTTCCAGGAAAAATCTCAGAGCATTGGTTCCGGGAATCTTGTTTTCCGGATGTCTGATGTCCTCTCCGCCATCCTTATAATCTATAAGCCTGGCAACCTTTTTACCGGCAATCTCTGCGGGCGGACAATTTCTTATATGCTCCATCATCCTTCCTATGCGCTTTGAGCCCTCGATACCTTCAAGAACCAGATTAGGCTCATCCTCCGCATAGAATCCGTATTTTTCATACAGTCCCATAAGAACCTGATAAAGGGTCTTTCCTTCTTTTTTTCTGTAATATGCGGCAGCCTCCGCAACCAGCATTCCCGCACTGATACCGTCCTTATCACGGATGTCGGGGCAAGCTGCATAGCCTACAGATTCCTCATATCCGAAAAGATATCTTTCATAATTCTTCTCGAGGAAAGGTATCAGACCGCAGATATTCTTAAATCCCGTAAGAGATTCATACATCTTGACGCCATAGCTTTCGGCCATAACCGATGACATGGTGGAAGTTACTATGGACTTGACCATTGCACCGTTATCGGGAAGAGTTCCCGCATCCTTCATACCGTCCAGGATATATCCGACCAGAATGTAACCTGTCTGATTGCCGTTAAGAGGAAGGTACTCGCCGTTATCCATCAGAAGCTCAATGGCAAATCTGTCCGCATCCGGATCAGTGGCCATAAGGAGCTCGGCCCCGGTCTTTTTGCCCAATTCTTCGGACATTTTAAATGCCTTAGGATCCTCGGGATTGGGATATCCGACGGTCGTAAAATCGGGATCCGGATCACGCTGCTCTTCCACTATCCTAACATTCGTAAATCCGCGCTCCTTCATAACGGTCATAAAAGGAATACTTCCCGCACCGTTAAGAGGGGTATAGACTATGGGAATGCCAAGATCAAGTTCATCGCCCTTATGAATGGCAAGGCTTTCTATCCTGTCCAGATACTTTCTGTCATATTCTTCGGACAAAATAATGATCTTATCATCGGATACCGCTTTTTCATATGCCTCATCAAGTGATGCATCAAGAGACTTCAGCCCCTTTATACCGGTAAAATAATCCACTGCCTCTATGCACTCAGTCATACCGTCCGCAACAGAGGAACTTACCTGACATCCGTCCTCCCAATATGCCTTAAAGCCGTTATACTCCCTGGGATTATGGGAAGCCGTGATATTGATACCGGAGATACATCCCAGATGTCTTATCATGAATGCAAGCTCCGGAGTGGGGCGAAGTGAAGGGAATGTGTAGGCCTTAATGCCGTTCTCCGCAAGGATAAGCGCAGTCATCCTGGAAAAATCCGATGAAAAATGTCTGGGATCGTGGGCTATTACAACGCCCTTTTTACATGCCTCTGCACCCTTCTTCACAATGTAATCGGCTATGCCCTGAGCAGCTCTTCCCACCGTGAAGCGGTTCATGCGGTTGGTGCCGACCCCGACCTTGCCTCTGAGTCCCGCGGTTCCGAAGGAAAGATCCTTATAGAATCTGTCTTCGAGCTCAGCTTCGTCATTTACAGACAATAATTCGTCCTTGAGAGGATCACCATCCTCAAGACTCTTTTTCCAGATATCCGCAACTTCCTTATATGACATAGTATCCTCCCTTAAACAGACCGGATTTACGTCTTCCGTAATGATCATACAATTTAGATTATTGTAACATATGAAAGAATCTGTTTATAATAACTATCTTTTCTTTAATAAATGATTTATTGACTTGAAAAACTCATATTCTATAATTAAGAAGTCAAGTTAACTGAAAAAAAGGATAAAAGAAAATGGTTAGAAAAATTCTTGCAGAAGTCAGGGAATACAAATGGCCATCCATTATCACGCCCTTTTTCATGATACTGGAAGTCGCCATGGAAATGATCGTTCCGTATCTGATGGCTTCCATAATCGATGACGGCGTATATGCCGGTAACATGAACCATATACTGAAAGTCGGTCTGTATATGGTGATTGCTGCGGTGATCGGCTTCTTCGGAGGTCTCATGGGCGGCAAATTCGGTGCAATAGCCTCTACCGGACTTGCCAAGAATTTAAGGAAGGCTATGTATGACAGAATACAGACCTTCTCATTCTCAAATATCGACAGATTCTCCACATCAAGTCTCGTCACAAGACTCACAACCGACGTCACTAATATCCAGAACGCTTATCATATGGTACTCAGAATGGCGATGAGGGCCCCTGCTTCCCTGATCGTAGCTATGTGTATGGCTTTTTACATTAATGCCAGAATAGCAAGAGTATATCTGATAGCCGTAATCTTCCTGGCCATAGTCGCTACCATAATCGTATCGGGAGCCACCAAGACCTTCAGACAGGCTTTTCCAAAATATGACGCTCTGAACGAATCGGTTCAGGAAAATGTAAGTGCGATCCGTGTGGTCAAGGCTTATGTACGTGAAGATGAGCAGATAGACCGCTTCAGGAAGGCTTCCGAAGCAATTTACAAGATCTTCAGCAAAGCAGAAAGCAAAGTCGTTCTGAGCTTCCCCATCATGTCGGCAACGGTTTACACCTGTATCCTGACCATCAGCTGGATAGGAGCAAGGATGATAAGCGTCGGCGACCTGACTACCGGCGAACTTATGAGTCTTCTTACATATTGTATGAACATACTCATGAGCCTCATGATGCTCTCAATGGTATTTGTTATGATAACCATGAGTGCCGCCAGCGGAGAGCGTATCGCCGAAGTTCTCAGTGAAGTGCCCGATCTTAAGAATCCCGAAAATCCTATCTATGAGGTTAAGGACGGATCCGTAAGATTCGAAAATGTTTCTTTTGCATACAATCACGATCAGGGCGGTAAGAATGTCCTGGAAAATATCAACCTTGATATTAGGTCCGGTGAAACCATAGGTATCATGGGTGCCACAGGATCCTCCAAATCAACACTGGTAAGTCTTATCAGCAGACTTTACGACGCAACGGAAGGAAAAGTTATGGTGGGCGGAACAGATGTCAGGGATTACGATCTTGAAACCCTGAGAAACTCCGTATCCGTGGTTCTCCAGAAAAACCAGCTCTTTTCCGGTACGGTTCTGGAAAACCTGCGCTGGGGCAAGGCTGATGCAACCGAGGAAGAATGTAAGAAAGCCTGCGTAATGGCCTGCGCGGATGAGTTTATCTCCGGTATGCCCGAAGGTTATAACACCTATATCGAGCACGGCGGAAACAATGTATCCGGCGGTCAGAAACAGAGACTTTGTATAGCAAGGGCACTCCTTAAGAGCCCTAAGATCCTGATTCTCGACGACTCCACCAGCGCCGTCGATACCGCTACCGATGCCAAGATCAGAAAAGCCTTCAGAGAAGAGATTCCCGGCGTTACCAAATTCATAATAGCCCAGAGGATCTCCAGCATATCCGATGCAGACAGGATCATTGTCCTGGATAACGGACATATTTCCGGAATCGGAACTCATGAAGAACTGCTAAGCAATAATGAAATCTATAGAGAAGTATACGAATCCCAGACCGGCGGTTCGGGAGACTTCGATGAAACGGAGGTGGACTAAATGCCCGGACCCGGAAGAAATATGATGGGAAGACCGGGGCCCAAAGCCCAAAACCCCGGCAAAATGTTCAAGAGAATAATGGGATACGTTTTCAGATCCTATTCCATCCATTATGCAATAGTAATCATATGTATACTTATATCCGTCTTCAGCGGCCTTCAGGGAACACTTTTTATGAAGGAACTGATAGACAAATATATTACCCCGTTTTTGCTTAATCCGGATGCGGCTCCCAATTACGCTCCTCTTGCCAAAGCCATAACAAGAGTTGCCTGCTTCTACGGACTGGGAATCATAGCCAATTTCACACAGCAAAAACTCCTGATAACCATTACTCAGGGTACAATGCGGACCCTCAGGGATGATCTTTTCAGCAAGATGGAGAAGCTTCCCATCAGGTATTTCGATACCCATACCAACGGCGATATCATGTCCATATATACCAATGATATCGATACCATGAGACAGATGATCTCCCAGAGCATCCCTCAGACTATCAACTCGGTAATAACCATTATTTCCGTACTGGTATCCATGCTGGTACTCAGCCCGGCCATGACTCTCGTGACCATCATCATGGTTGTAGTCATGATGTTCTGCACAGGCTTTGCCGCCAAGAACAGCGGAAAACACTTTGTTCGTCAGCAGAAACAGCTCGGAACCGTTAACGGATTTATCGAAGAGATGATAACCGGCCAGAAAGTCGTTAAGGTATTCTGTCATGAAGAGGCAGGTATAGAGAGCTTCAGGGAACTTAATGAAGAACTCTTTGATGCTTCCTCCAAAGCAAACACCTATGCAAATGCTTTGGGTCCCATCAGTGCACAGCTTGGTAACTTAAGCTACGTTCTCTGTGCAATAACAGGTGGTATTCTTGCTATAAACACCCCTCTTACGGTAGGTGCGGTTGCTTCTTTCTTAAGCCTTAACAGAAGCTTCAACATGCCCATCTCCCAGGTAGCTCAGCAGTTTAACTCCATCGTTATGGCAATGGCAGGTGCAGAGAGAATCTTCGGTCTCATGGATGAAACTCCCGAAACCGACGAGGGATATGTAACGTTGGTAAATGCCAAGAAGGGCTTCGGCGGAAAGCTGGAAGAGACACCCGAGCATACCGGAATGTGGGCTTGGAAACATTACCACAAAGCCGAAGGCACCACAGACTATAAACCTCTTGAGGGAAATGTGGTATTCGACGGAGTCGATTTCGGTTATACGGATGAAAAGATGGTACTCCACGATATCAAACTGGAGGCAAAGCCCGGTCAGAAGATCGCATTCGTAGGATCCACCGGTGCCGGCAAGACCACCATCACCAATCTGATAAACCGTTTCTATGATATTCAGGACGGTAAGATCAGATATGACGGTATCAATATTAACAAGATATCCAAGGCAGACCTGAGAAGATCCCTCGGAATAGTACTTCAGGAAACCTCTCTTTTCACCGGCACCATTTCAGATAACATACGTTTTGGAAAGCTGAACGCAACGGATGAAGAGGTTGTGGCGGCTGCCAAACTTGCCAATGCCGATGAATTCATCTCCAAGCTTCCCGATGGATATGGCACCATGCTCACAGGTAACGGCGCTAACCTCTCCCAGGGCCAGAGACAGCTGCTTGCCATCGCAAGAGCAGCCATAGCAGATCCTCCCGTACTTATCCTTGATGAGGCAACCAGCTCCATCGATACCAGAACCGAGAGGATCGTTCAGGAGGGAATGGATAAGCTGATGAACGGAAGAACTTCCTTCGTTATAGCTCACAGACTCTCGACTGTAAGAAATGCCGATTGTATAATGGTAATGGAACAGGGAAGGATCATCGAGAGAGGAACCCACGATGAACTTATTAACCTCAAGGGCAGGTATTACACTCTCTATACCGGCAATTCAATAGCATGAGATATTCATCTCCAAAATGTTTAAAAGCAGCTAAAATGCTGATTTTATAACGCGTATCATTTAATGTGAGGAGGACAGTACATGTACGACAAACAGTCCGGAACTATTTTTCTGGGAAAGAGCGGAGACAAAAAGATCTGCATTTATCCCAAGATGGCTAACCGCCACGGCATGATCTGCGGAGCTACCGGAACAGGTAAGACCATCACCCTCAAAGTCCTGGCCGAGAGTTTTTCGGATATGGGAGTTCCCGTATTCTTAGCTGATGTCAAAGGAGATCTTGCAGGTTTCTGTAAACCCGGAGCCGATTCCGAGGATATGCAGGCCAGAATCGAAAGATTCGGATTAAAAGAGGAAGGCTTCAAATACGACTCCTATCCCACCAACTTCTGGGATGTATATGCCGACAAGGGAATGCCTTTAAGAACTACGATTTCCGAGATGGGCCCTCTTCTCCTCGCCAGGATCCTGGAGCTCAACGATACCCAGACCAATGTGCTGGCTATGATCTTCAAGATTGCCGACGACAATAACATGCTCCTCATAGACACCAAAGACCTCAAGGCCATGCTCAACTATGTAGCCGATCATGCCAAAGAGTACGCTGCAGATTACGGAAGCATCGCAAGACAGAGCGTAAATGCCATTATCAGGTCACTCGTAAATCTGGAAAGCCAGGGAGGCGAATACTTCTTCGGCGAGCCCGCCCTCGATATCAACGACTGGCTTCGCAGGGACTCGGATAAAGGTCCCATCCAGGTTCTCGATTGCCAGAAGCTGATCAATCATCCCATTATGTATGCTACTTTCCTACTGTGGATGATGAGTGAACTCTTCGAATCACTTCCTGAGGTAGGTGACCTCGATAAGCCCAGGATGGTCTTCTTTTTTGATGAAGCACACCTGTTATTTGATAACGCACCCAAGGCACTTATGACCAGGATCGAGCAGGTCGTTAAGCTCATCCGCTCAAAGGGTGTCGGTATCTTCTTCGTAACACAGAACCCTGCGGACATACCCGATCCCATTCTTGCCCAGCTCGGCAATAAGATCGAGCATGCCCTCCACGCTTACACTCCTGCGGAGCAAAAAAAAGCGAAGGCAGCTGCCCAGAGCTTCGTGGTAAATCCCGAGTTCGATACCTACGAGACTCTCCTGTCTCTCGGAACCGGTGAAGCCCTTGTATCCGTTCTGGACGAAAAAGGCGTACCCACCATGGTTGAAAACACCAAGATCCTTCCTCCATGCTCTCTCATGGGATCGATCGATGATTCTTCCAGAGATTCAGTAATAAGAGGAAGCGGATTGTTCTCAAGATACAGCGACTATTTCGACAGAGATTCGGCTTATGAGTTCCTCCAGAGAAACCGTACTCTTGTAGAGGGTGAAGCTCCCGCCGATCAGGTGCCTGCGGAAGCAGCCGGCCAGGGTGCAAAACCTAAGCCCGATAAGAATTCCCTCAGCTATAAAACAGCCAAGGCTGCCCAGAGCGTAGCCAAGACCGGAGCCGGAACAGTCGGAAGAGAAGTAGGAAAAACGGTCGGAGGTGCCATCGGAGGTAAGTTCGGAAAGACCCTCGGAGGTAATATCGGATCCAGCATCGGAAGAAACTTCCTCGGAGTATTCTTTAAGACCTGATATGATCTATTACGATTTAAATGTAGCTCCCCGCAGCAATCTGCGGGGAGTTTTTTGGTGTTTGTTTTCGGAGGGATTTTAAACATCCGTGTCAGAAAAAGGGCCTTTTTCAGCCATAAATGACACTTATGTCTGCAGACATAATATCGTATAAAGTATTCACATTTTTCTTGCAACCAAACATTATTGATCCAAATTGCGACAGTTTTTTATTCTTCTTTGTCCACATGGTGACACAGACGTCTGTGGAAAAAACCGAGTTCTTCGCGATATTTCTATGGAAAGTTATCCACAAACTATGACATCAAAAAAACTAACGACTATGTCGTCAGAAAAAACATGTATACATAACACCGGATACCTGCCCTTTTCGTCAGATTTTTGGCTCGTCCCCCTCCTTGTAGGGATTTTTAGGAAAGCATGAGTTATTTTAATCAACACCGCTTGTTTACTGCATTCCGTTTTTGGAAAATTTCATCCCTTCACTCTCCTTTTTTATCCCCTTTCGGACAGCATCCCGAGCGCCGATAACAGCCATAATATGCCTGATCATGTCGTCTTATCAGCCCTTCTCCGAACTGCATTTTGAAGGCCGTTGTATAGATAAAAATGTGGGAACCGGCAGTATCGATTTGAGTTTCCGATTGCCGAAAAAATCGGCAATTTACATAGTTTTCAGGGCGAAAAGTTTTATATATTTTTTCCTTTAAAACTGGGGGGTAATGTATTAAAATGGTCTTACGCATCTAAAGCGATTCCCATCCCGAAAGGAGCAGGACATGAGTAAAAAATTTGGTAAATTCCTCTTTGGAACCGTTGTTCTCGGAACAGCCGCTGCAGCCGCAGCATATTATTATTATCAGAAGAAGAACGAGGAACCCGTTGTATTAAATGCAGATGACGAACCCGCTGAGGCACCCAGACGCACTTATACATCCCTTGACGATATCTCCGAAGTAGCCAAGAAGTTCACCGAATCAGCCAAGGAAACGGCAGGTAAGGTATCCAAGAGCGCTAAGGAAGCATATACCAAGGTAAAGGACAGATTCCAGGCTTCAGATGATCTTGATGACCTGTTCGAGGACCTCGAGGATGATGAAGACGAAGAGGATGATTTCACTCCCCTTTCGGAAACAGCCAAGGACGTAACCAAGGCTGCTGAAGATGCCGATAAGACCGTAGAAGAATTCTTCGATGATTCCGATGCTGCCGAAGGAACATCCGAAGAGGTAAAGAAATAATCAAACAACTACAACTCCGATTTTGGTAGCAAAAAAACCTCATCTCCGCGTGGAGATGAGGTTTTTTCTATCTGTTAACGATCATTGTTTAATCTTGGCGAGTTCTTCCTTCAGTTCCCTGACCTTGTCCTTCATTCTGGGCTTTGCAGAAGGTGAAGAAAGGATTCCGGCTACCATTCTGCTGCAGGTAGGATAATCCTTAAGGTGGAATGCCAGGTTTGCCAGAAGATAATCCAGCGTTACCGAATCCATGCCGGCAATTGGTACGTCCTCGGAGCTTCTCGCCTCTATGAAGCCGTTATATGCATTGGAATGATATTCCGCTTCCTGCTCCGTAAGATTCTTGATAAGCTCGGTGAAATCACCTTCCTCGGCCTCCAGAAACTCTCTGTAACTCCTAAGGAGCCATGCGGTCTTAAGACATATGAAGGCTTTTTCGCTTGCCTTGGCACGCTTTACGACCGCACATGCAAGTGCGATCTTATATCTTTCCAAAGCCTGGTCGAAGCTGTATGTTTCCTCATTGTACTTGGTAAGAACTATGTTGGAGGTAATCTTTTCCTTGATAAGTCTGGCCTGAGTGGGAAGTACGGCTCCATGATACCTTACAAGAGTCGCATATCCGCAGGTGGGGCACAGGACTACATCATATTTCTCTGCTACAAAACCGCCCTCATAGACAAGACGCAGATCAAAATCCGGTTTCTTGATCTTAGCCTTACCGGTTTTCATGATCTTGGCCGTAAAGTCATGATCACAGACCGGACATTTGAATGCCTTATCATAGATCAGATCGGTTTCTTTGACCTCGGGAACTTCGGGAGCTTTCTTTTCCTGCTTGGCAGGTGCTTCCTTCTTTTCCTTACCGAATATGTCCATATTTTCAAGATTGCCTAAGCCAAGGCTCTCAAGCCCCGATAAAAGACCTGCCATTTCTTTCCTCCAATGATCTATCCCTATTTTGCGGGAAGAGTAAATGAACTCTTAAGTCCCACGATACGGTTGAATACAAGATGATCCTCAGTGGAATCCTTGCAATCGACCGTGAAAAAACCGTTTCTGACAAACTGGAATCTGTCAAAAGCCTTAGCCCCCTTAAATGCGGGTTCAAGCTTACAATCCTTGCAAACCTTGAGCGAATTGGGATTAAGGTTGATATTACCCTCCTCATCATATACGCCCTTCTCTTCGGCTACAAGGTTCTCATACAGTCTTACGTCGGCATTGATCGCACTTGATGAAGGTACCCAGTGAATGGTGCCCTTTACCTTACGACCGTCGGGAGAATTTCCGCCCTTGGTCTCGGGATCGTAGGTACAGTGTACCACGGTAACATTGCCCGCTTCATCTTTTTCACAAGAAACAGCTGTTACGTAATACGCATTCATAAGTCTGACTTCATTTCCGGGGAAAAGTCTGAAGTATTTCTTGGGAGGCTCTTCCATAAAGTCATCTCTCTCGATATAAAGCTCTCTTTCAAAAGGAACCGTTCTGGTTCCGAGAGATTCGTTCTCGGGATTATTGGATGCGGTAACTTCCTCAACCTGACCTTCGGGGTAATTATCGATGACCAGCTTGATAGGATCAAGGATAGCCATATATCTGGGAGCATCCGCCTTCAGATCTTCCCTGATGCAATACTCAAGTGCAGCATAATCCGCAGAAGCCTGAGATTTGGAAATACCGCAGAGCTCTACGAACTTTCTGATGGATGAGGGGGTAAATCCTCTTCTCCTGAGAGCCGCGATGGATACAAGCCTGGGATCGTCCCATCCGTCCACGGTTCCGTTCTCAACAAGCTTCTTGATGTATCTCTTACCGGTAACAACGTTGGTAAGATACATCTTGGCAAATTCGATCTGTCTGGGAGGATTGGGATACTCAAGCTCCTTAACAACCCAGTCATAAAGAGGTCTGTGATCTTCGAATTCAAGTGTGCAAAGTGAATGGGTGATTCCCTCTTCCGCGTCCTCAATGGGATGAGCGAAATCATACATGGGATAAATGCACCACTTATCACCGGTTCTGTGGTGAGCCATGTGGGCTACGCGATAGATTACCGGGTCTCTCATATTGATATTGGGAGAAGCCATATCGATCTTTGCTCTTAAAGTCTTCTCTCCGTCGGCAAATTTGCCTTCCTTCATCTCTTCGAAGAGCTTAAGGTTCTCCTCTACGGATCTGTTTCTTCCGGGATCGTCCTTGCCGGGAGTATCGAAAGTACCTCTGTACTCTCTTACCTCATCAGCGGTCAGATCGGAGATATATGCCTTACCCTTTTTGATAAGCTTAACAGCTCCTTCGTACATCTTGTCAAAATAATCCGATGCGAAGAAGAGCCTGTCCTCCCAATCGGCACCAAGCCATGCAACATCCGCCTTAATGGACTCGACAAACTCGGTCTTTTCCTTGGTGGGGTTGGTATCATCAAATCTTAGATTGAATTTTCCGCCGTACTCCCTGGCCATGCCTGAATTAAGGATTATACTCTTGGCATGTCCGATGTGAAGATAGCCGTTGGGCTCGGGAGGAAATCTTGTCATTACATGATCAAATCTTCCCGTAGCAAGATCATTATCTATCTCCTGCTCGATGAAGTGTCTCGAACGCTTCTCTTCACCTTCCGGATTTTCGGTTCTAATGTCAGTATCTGCCATTTCATAACTCCTGATATTATACTTGAAACGCCCGGATTAAGGCGTTTCAAGTTTGATGTTGAGTGTTATTTAATGATGGAAAAGTCTGATTCCGGTGAAGCACATTACCATATCGTACTTGTCACAGGCCTCGATGACTATATCATCTCTCTTGGATCCGCCGGGCTGAGCGATGTACTTAACTCCGCTCTTGCGTGCTCTCTCTACATTGTCAGCAAAGGGGAAGAATGCATCGGAGCCGCAAATAACATCTGTATTTTTAGCAAGCCATGCTTTCTTTTCCTCTCTGGTAAATACGGGAGGCTTCTCAGCGAAGATGGTCTGCCAGGTTCCTTCCGCAAGAACGTCTTCGTACTCATCTCCGATGTAAAGGTCGATGGCATTGTCTCTGTCAGCTCTCTTAATAGTGTCAAGGAACTTAAGTCCGAGAACCTGAGGGCTCTGGCGAAGGAACCAGTTGTCTGCCTTGCTTCCCGCAAGTCTGGTGCAGTGGATTCTGGACTGCTGTCCTGCGCCGATACCGATAGCCTGTCCGTCCTTTACATAACATACGGAATTTGACTGAGTATACTTAAGAACGATGAGGGAAACCTTCATGTCTGCAAGTACGTCTGCAGGGATGTCCTTATTCTTGGTAACGATGTTTCCGGGAAGAACCTCATCTGCATTGAGTTCGTTTCTACCCTGCTCGAAGGTAATTCCATACACCTGTTTTCTTTCGAGTTCGGCAGGCTTATAGTTCTCATCGATCTGAATGATGTTATAATTGCCGCTCTTCTTACCCTTTAAGATCTCAAGAGCTTCAGGCTCATATCCGGGAGCAATTACTCCGTCAGACACCTCGGGCTTAATGAGCATTGCGGTGCTTACGTCACATATATCTGAAAGAGCGATGAAGTCTCCGAAGGAGCTCATTCTGTCAGCGCCTCTTGCTCTTGCATATGCACATGCAAGGGGGCTGAGCTCAGCCTTCTCATCTACCCAGTAAATCTTCTTAAGTGTATCGGAAAGAGGACGTCCAATAGCCGCACCTGCAGGTGATACATGCTTAAAGGAGGTTGCTGCAGGAAGACCGGTAGCCTGTTTTAACTCCTTAACAAGCTGCCATCCGTTAAAAGCATCCAGGAAGTTGATGTATCCGGGCTTACCGTTAAGAACGGTAACAGGGAGGTCGCTTCCATCCTCCATAAAGATCCTTGAGGGCTTCTGATTGGGGTTACATCCGTACTTAAGCTGAATCTCGCTCATTCTTTCATACTCGCCTTAAAAAGGCGTCCTTTCTGTGAAAAATAAACTACGTACTACGAAACTTGATTATATCATAAGAAAGCCCGTCCTAAAAGAGCCAAAGGGGACGGTTCTTACCGGCTGGGTAAGAACCATCCCCACTGAAAGGAACGTGTTTTCGAGGCGAGTCAGGGAGTAACTTTCTTCTATCAAGTCACTTCACAGAATTTCTTGCTCAACCCTGCAAGTGATAAATTATGTTCTAAACAAAAAGGAGTCACATATGCATTCGCCAACGCTTTTTGTAGTTCTATCTCCATTTTTCTATGAGTCATATGTTCCATATATTTCAGTTTCTAGGTTCAATCATAAATTTGATTAAAAATTCAATATATCACTCACAAGATCTCTTAAACCAGCAAGAAATCATTTATACATGTTTATTTGCAAAATCAAACAATAATACACCTCTCCTCTGTAATAGGAGATTCAAACTGAATAAAATCATAAAACCACACTATCAATAAATAGCTCGAAATGGCGGATGGCCAGTATCAACATTACCAAGCAATGAAGGCTCTCTAAATCTGGAAGTGGTTACAAAATTAAAGATTATTAATCCATTTTCCCTTCTATCTAAAGAAATGTTGATTTTAGTAGGAACGAAGGGGTGGTTGCACGCTACCAAATCAATAGTATCCTGAACATTCCAAAGCCTGCCACCAACATTTTTTTCACTTAAATAGAGCAGACGCATCATATCATCCAGGCCGTTATATGGTTTATCTTTTTCATAAGTGGCAACAATTGTAAATCTAATGCTATTTTCATCAAAATCATCTCCAACTATTTCTTTTATCGTCATAATAAGATAATCATGGAAAATTGTTTTATCCATTTTAGTTATTTTTTTCACCGTTATCCTCCTTGAAAAACTCTGTTTTTATAGCCCCATCGAGATCATCCCTCTTCGGTCAGATATCTGTCCTTTTAGGTTACGCCGTCACGTATACATTCATTAATCTTATCTGACCACTGTTTGGTATAGTCATCCTGAACAAGTTCATATAATTTATCGAAATACCTGTCAAAATGGTCTCCGCTAATCCAATTTTATATAGATGGTTTACTGAAATTTTTTAATAATGACCATGATATCATCATCTGAAAATAAATAATCATCCGGAGAAATCATCTCATCAATATTTGAGATTGCCACCAAATAGTGCCATGCATCAATATCCATAATTTCTATTTCAGAATCGTTCCGTATATACTCCATCGCCCATTTTCCAACATCCTCACGACAGATTTTTCCTAAAATTGCATCAT
>JAEEGK010001085.1_pt1 | contig 67954 bp, 49 predicted proteins | sample 8958771 | NCBI WGS metagenome assembly JAEEGK01 (sample SAMN16246547, study PRJNA631951) | gut metagenome | biome: gut microbiome; feature: rumen; material: SC-attached | host: Bos | place: Iran: Karaj | collected 2018-10
TGGACCTGGTCCAACTCATCGCGCCAGTTATCGGCCGTAACGGAGCCGGGATACAGCCCCGCCATTTGGAACAGCACTCCGGGGTGCCTGAGGCCGATTTCCCACATAGCCTCTCGCTCGTGCGAGTCAACATCGGCCTGAATCATCTTGCCTACGCCGGCATCTACGGCACGTTGAATGGCCGCCTCCGCATCCGGAAGCAGCCACTCGTCGTAGAAGTGGGTATGCGTGTCTACCAGCATATCCACAAAGATACAAAAAAACTTTAGTCCCTGATCAAAGAGATGGGAATTCTGATTCCAACCGCAAGGTTGTTTATCCTTGCTTTCCGGTTCAGGCCGTACTCGTTGCAATACTCTTTGTCAAAGGGGAAACCCCAGTCTCCCTCGTAGCGGGCGAAGATGATGAAACGGTCTCCAATGGGCCAGAAATGGAAACTGAAACCCGTCTCAAAGGCATAGCCGAGGAAAAGGCCCAGGGCGTCCATGCCAGCTTTTTCCGATGCTCCCGGGACAAGGACCTTGCTGCCGTCGGCCTCTATCCTTTGCGCAAGGAAATTGCCACCAAAGTTGAAGTAGGCCCCCACATACCAGAATGCCACAAACGGGTACCAATTGAAACCCATATCAAAATGGATGGCGTGGATATTATGGGACGGTGGCGGAGTGGGATGATCGTCCGTGGCTACGCCGGTGAAGCTTTTTTGCTGATACATCAGATGAAGGCCGATATCGAGGTGCTTGTTCATCGGTCCCTCAAAACTGATTCCGCCAAAGGGGTGCCACGCTCCAACAGCGCGGCCGCTGAAGTTATTGACCATGTTCAGGGACGCTCCGCCTTCAACGCTGAGGGCTTTCATCGGGCGGCGGTACTGGATTACGGTCTGGGCGCTGGTCATCGGCACTGCCAATACCAGCAGCAGGAGTGCTAATACAGTCTTTTTCATTTCCTTTGAACCAGAATTTGTTTGAGATGTCCTTCAAGGTCAAAGACCTGGTAGCGGTCTCCTCTTTCGGCCACTATACCTTCGTCCGTAAGCCTTACGTCGTCGAATTCATCCACGATGAGGCGGGAATTGCCGTTCCATATGCTCCAGACCATCTTGTCACCATCCTTTACGCCAAGGGCGTAGACCAGGCCTTTGCTGTTTCGCTGGCCAAGGACCTGGAAGGCGTCGTACTCAAACGGGACAATCTTCTTTGTGTGCCTGCCGGTGGCGTCCAGAACGCCTACTCTGTTGTGCTTGTTCATGGCGATGACGGCGCTCATGTCAAAGATCTTGAGGTCCTTGTAGATGGGGGGGATTGTCCACCAGCGGGTGTTGTTGCCGAATACTCCAACGCCGCCGTGCTTGCCGTTTCTGCCCACAACATTGCGACCGTTCTGGTCTCCGGGGCGGATGGCGTCGTACTGCTGCATGGAGCCGGAGTAATAGGCGTCAATGCTCTGGTCCAGGGCAGCGCCAAGGGCTTCTCCCGCGGCATAACTCATAGATTGTATGGCCGATGACAGGGCAGGGTCGATGACTGAACTTGAGCTGCGGCTGGAGCTGCTTGAACTTGATGAGCTGTCTGAGTTGCCTCCGTGGACGTAAGGGCAGTCACTCCGGTGGGTTTCTCCTTTCTCATAGTCTATCAATTTGCAGTGTAAGCAGTACTCGGCCACTATCTTGGCCTCTGGGACCGGCGGCACCTGGGCTGGGAGTTCTGTCCAGGCCAGCATGCCTGCCATTAGCAATAAGACAATAGGAAACTGTTTATTCATAGCGGTTCATTTTTGGCAAAGGTATCCTTTTTTGCAATTAGCCTTGTGGCGGATTTCGCTACAGGGCGGGGGCTATATGCTCTTGTCTTTGTATGCTGGGGGTGGACCTGGTCCACGGCGTGTCCGGCACAGGCATAGTGATAATAGTGAGCATAAATCAATGGGCCCGACACTAAGAATAGTTCGGGGTGAGGGAGCAGCGGCCAAGGAGGTCCGTGGTGAGGATGCCGTCGGCCTCCATCACGGTGACGGCGGTGAGGACTTCCTGGTAGGGGAGGATGAGCCGGGCCGATAGGGCCACAACTGTGATCCCGAGGTTCTCTTTCACGGATTCCCCTATCCTTACCTGGGCCGATAATTCCCCGTACTTCCGCGTGAGGATACCCCTCAGCGTAGCCCCGGACCCCGCTGCCCAGGAGCCGCCGGCCCCGCGGGATGGGCGCCCGAGACCCAGTTCTCCCACCAGCTCTTCAGGGGAGGTGATGATATGGGCCATCTGAGCGTGGATGAGGGAGTTGCAACCTGCGGAGCGGACGTCGTCAATCCTCCCGGGCAGGGCGAAGACTTCACGGTTGTACTCGCAGGCATAGCGCGCTGTCATGAGGGACCCGCCCCGGCTCTTTGACTCCACAACAACTACGGCCGATACCAGCCCCGCGATAATCCTGTTCCTCCGAAGGAAGTTCAGGGCCACCGGTGAGGTGCCCATAGGATAGTCAGTAATGAGCCCGCATCCGGGCCGATGCACGATGTCAATGGCCAGACGCTCATGCTGCACGGGATAGATGCTGTCTATGCCGGTAGCCATAACGCCAATGGTGCTGAGTCCGCATTCGAGGGCTGTCCGGTGGGCAATTCCATCGGCCCCAAGGGCCATACCGCTCACGATGACGGGCTGGATTGGGGCTTCGGAGAGGGCCTTCACCAGTTTCTGGCACCATAGCCGGCCGTAGGGGCTTATGTCCCGCGTCCCGACGAATGCGATCATGGGCCTCAGGCCGAAGATCTCAGTGGGAGATGAGCAGCCGTTGAGGTAGAGTCCCAGCGGCGGGCCTTCGCACTCCCGGAGAGGCTCAGGGTAGTCCTCGTCCATGATTGTGAGGAAGCGGTAGCCCCGGGAGTCAATGCGTGAAAGCTCGTTCCTGGCCCATTCCAGGGCCGATGGTGTGAGCTCTGAGAGGAGCTCCGGGTGAGATGCCCGGTCGGTGCCGGGCATGACAGAAGGGGTGCCGGGCATGACGGAGGAGGAGCCGGGCATGACGGAATGGTCTGGTGCGGCAGAGGTGAAGCATCCCAGGGCACTGCCAGCGTTCTCGATGAGGGCGGCGGCAAGGGTAGGGTGATAGCCGAAGATTTTGTTCAGGGCGCACAGCGCCACGTGTTCATCAGAGTAGTTCATATAGGCACAACGGGCGCCCCGCAAGTGGGGTGCCCGTCACCAAAAATATGCTAAAAAAAAGAGAAACAACGCCCTCCTCTCAAAGAAAGCGTTGTTTCACGTGAATTATTTTACGTTTCAGCGGAATCGGCCCAAAAACGCGTGTTGTTTCACGTTAAAGAACAAGCAGTGCGTCTCCGTAAGGACCAAACCTGTAGCCTTCCTTGAGGGCTTCCTCATAGGCCGCCATAACGGGCTTGTAGCCTCCGAATGCGGCAACGCTCATGAGCATGGTGCTCTGAGGAAGGTGGAAGTTGGAAACTATTGCATCCGGTACGGAATACTGGTAGGGCGGGAAGATGAACTTGTTGGTCCAGCCGTCAAAGGCATTCACCTGATGGGTGGTGGTGACATAGGTCTCCAGGCCCCTCATTACGGTGGCGCCAATGGCAACTACCTTCTTTCCGTTGCGCTTTGCCTTGTTGATTGCCTCTGCGGCATCTTCCGGAATGATGAGACGCTCTGAATCCATCCTGTGCTTGGAAAGGTCTTCCACGTCTACTGTGCGGAAGTGGCCGATACCCATATGGACGGTGATGAAAGTTTTCTCTATATCCTTTAGGATCATGCGGTTGAAAAGTTCCCTGGAGAAGTGCAGGCCGGCAGCCGGAGCGCTCACTGCGCCCTCGTGCTTTGCGAAGATGGTCTGGTAGTTCTCAATGTCCTCCGGGGTGGTCTTTTCCTTCACCCATTCCGGAACATAGGGCTCACCAAGGCCGAAGAGTGTTTCCTTGAACTCCTCATAGGTGCCGTCAAAGAGGAAACGCAGGGTGCGGCCGCGGGAGGTGGTATTGTCAATTACCTCTGCCACAAGGCTCTCATCCTCTCCGAAATAGAGTTTATTGCCGATACGGATCTTGCGGGCGGGATCCACGATCACGTCCCAGAGGCGCTGCTCACGGTTGAGCTCACGGAGGAGGAGGACCATAATATCGGCCCCGGTCTTTTCCTTCTTGCCATACATACGGGAAGGAAACACCTTTGTGTCGTTAAGGACAAAGATGTCTCCCTTTCCGAAATAATCTATGATGTCTTTGAAGAGCCTGTGCTCTATTTCACCGGTGTCTTTGTGGAGCACCATGAGACGGGCTTCGTCGCGCCAGCGGGTAGGCTCCGATGCAATACGATCCTGCGGGAGGTCGAAGTTAAATTGCGAAAGTTTCATTTTGCGGTTTTAGTCGATACTTTAATAATACGACTGCTACCGCAAAAAAGTTTCACAGGTTTACCTGCATTCTTATGCGGCGGGATTTTGGATAGAGGTTGTTGCACCTTGTCCCCAGGTTTTTGGCGGGGCCAAGCGGATGGCCTTCATAGCAAATTGTTATAAGGCCGAGCGGAGCCTCCGGCAGCTTGAGCGCATCCCCGTGGAGGTACTGAAGGGCCGTCTTGCGGTCTACGTTCACGTGGGGGGCGTCATGCCCGACGTGATCGGGCATCTCTGCCCTGAAGATCTTCAGCGGATCCCCCCTCCGCACCCCGTCATTCTCCCCGTGCTTCCTCAGCGCGGCCACATACTGGCCTTCTCCGGGCACAAAGCCGGGAAGAAGGACCTGCCCATAGCGGGTTAGAATTGCAGGAGGGAAGTCTTCCGGAGGAATAATATCGGCCCCTAATTCTGTGGCTATCCACTCCACTGTGTCGTCGTTTTCAAAGTGGTTGAAGGTGCAGGTGGAGTAGATGAGGATGCCGCCGGGGACAAGGGTGGGCCAGATGTCTGAAAGGATGCGGCGGCTACGGGCTGCGCAGAACTCAACGGTCTCAAGGGACCAGTCCTCCACGGCCTTGGCGTCTTTGCGGAACATGCCCTCGCCGGAGCAGGGGACATCGGCCACTATCATATCAAAGAGCGGCGCGCTTTCAAAGGCCGATGGATCACGTGAAACAACGCCTGTACGGCTGTCTCCCCAGGTTTCCATGTTGGATTTGAGGGTGTTGTAGCGGGCCCTGACAACCTCGTTGGAAAGGAGAGTGAAGTTGCTGCCGAAGCGTTCACGGAGGGATGCGGCAAGGTCTGTGGACTTGCCGCCGGGAGCGGCACAGAGGTCAAGGACGCTCATGCCGGGACGGTCCATGAAGCGTCTTGCAACGTGGCCGGGGAACATGGCGCTTGTGTCCTGCACATAATAGCATCCGGCGTGGAAAAGAGGGTCCAGGGTGAATGACGGGCGCTCCTTTAGGATGTACCCGTAGGGGCTCCAGGGCACGTTTTCAGCGTCCGGGAACGGGCATTCCGTTAGTTTGGCGGGGTTGAGGCGTATAGACACGGAAGGCTCCCCGGAGAGAGCCTTAAGCGTAATCTCCGCCTTGTCTTCGCCTACTGAATGGGCCAGTAATTTCCTGAATTCCTCTGTCATATAATCGTCATTCCCGACCTGATCGGGAATCTCTCTTATTTCATCCACTGTTTTGGATCGAACCCTTCCGGCATTTTGCCGTTTGAGGCATCCACAAGGCCGTCCACAACCTTGTCAAGGGCTTCCTTCACCTTGCCGGAGAGCATCATCTTCATCATGAGGTTAAGATCGGCCTCAACCTTTATGTGGAAATCCGTCTTGTAGGGGTCCTCTGCGGCCGCGTCAAAGTGAAGGACTATGTGGAATGCGAATGGTGCGCCGTAGTCCACAAGCTCTATGCGTGAGTAGGGGACTCTCTCATGGACCTTCACGCCAATGTTGAAACCCTGGACCGTTGCCTGGAGGGTGTCAAAGGTGGCTTCAATCATATCTTTCTTGTCTTCGGGGAGCATGGCCTTGAAGTTCTGCAGGTCCGTGAAAGACATATACAGTTCATGGGGCTGGCGTGAAACTATGCCGTGTTTACTTTCTATTGTTGTCATAAGTTTGTATCTTTGTAACTCCGCAAAGATAGCAAAATATGCATAAAATCTACTTTGGAAAGCGCACAATTATAATCTGCTCCCCTCAGGAGGAGGCTCTGGCGGATCCTAATTCCGTGGAGTTTCACGTGGGGGAGAAGCTGGATATCCACCATCTTGTCAGGATGTTCGAGGTCCAGGACACGCTTTCCCGCATATACATTCCGGCCGATGACGAGGAAAAGACCTATCGCCGCCTCTGCGCAGAGTTCAAGGAAGTGAATGCAGCCGGAGGGCTTGTGAGTAACCGCCGCGGAGACTTTCTCCTTATATCCCGTAACGGCCTCTGGGACCTCCCAAAGGGGCATCAGGAGCCCGGTGAGGACATTGAGATTTGCGCCGTCCGTGAGGTCCAGGAAGAGACCGGAGTGGATCAGCTTGAACTGCGGCGCCTTATCTGCATCACGGACCATGTGTATCTCCGTGACGGCCTGTGGCACCTGAAGCACACCTGGTGGTACGACATGCTGTACACGGATCCCACAAACCTCACCCCCCAGCGTGAAGAGGACATTACCAAAGCTGCCTGGGTGGCAAAATCCTCCCTCCCTCCGTTCCTCAAGAACACCTACCCCTCAATCGTTGAGGTCTTCCGCGAGGCCCGCATCTGACCGTTCTCCTATGGCGCTGATCCCCGCACTCCCATAATACTTCTCCCCTGGCGGTGGAGGTCAACGCGCTGATTACCAGTTACTTACACGGGTTTCTACCAGAAAAAGTTCTAGTATAAACCCTTGTAACGCACTGTGTTTCAATCACTTAACCTCCACCGTTGCCGTTGGTTTATTTCACTGTCCCGAAGGGGGCAATGAATCACACGTTTTTGGCGTTTTTTGCGCGTTTCATTGACCAAATGGGCAATGATTCACACGAAAACGGCCATTTTTGCGCGTTTCGTTGCCCGGCCAGGTTATGCCCTGGCACGTTATTGACCGAAATTTAGTATCTTTGCAATTAATATGAAAGACATTTTAAGAAGATACAGCATATCCACGCTGGGCCTCGTTCTGGTGGCCCTGGGAGTGGGTATTTCCATAAAGAGCAACCTGGGGATCGCCCCTCCTTCCTGCCCTCCCACCATCCTTTCTCTTAAGTGGGGCGCCATTTCCATTGGCACATTTACCTGGATGATGCACATTGTGTTCATTCTCACCCAGTGGGCCCTGCTGGGGAAGAAGTTTCAACTCCGTTTCCTGATGCAGATCCCGGCGGCCTTTGTGTTTGGTTATATGTGTGACGCCTCCATCTGGCTTTTCAATGCCATCAACGCCCCAGCCACTAATTATGTGGTTCAGATACTCCTGAGCCTTGGAGCGGTAGTGATCACTGCTATCGGCATCAAACTGGAGGTGGTTGGAGACGGCTGGATCCTTGCCGGAGACAAACTTGTGGCAGTACTGTCGGAGGTTACAAAGAGTCCTTTCAGCAGGGTGAAGGTAATCTTTGACATTGTGATGGTTGCCTTTACTGCCGCGTTCTCCTTCATAGTGTTCGGGCTTCTGGACGGTAACGGCCATACCGTGGTCATCCGTGAGGGCACCCTCATCCTGGCCATTCTCACCGGCATCTGCATGAGGTTTACGGATCCTCTGATAGACCGCATTTTCTCCAGGAAATGAGCCGCACACGGCAACTTTTGAATGACTGGATGCTGCCTGGCGCCATCGTGCTGGGCATAAGCCTGTATCTTTTATACTACTTCACTCCGGGGCTTCACGCCCATGAGCGCATCCTGCACCTTCTTGTCTCAGAAGGCCAGCGCGTTGTCATCGCCACCCTCCTGTTCTTCCAGTTTGTGAAGATCTCACCCCACGACCTCCGTTTCACCCGCTGGCACTTCCTTGCGTTGGCGTTCCAGGTGGGGCTGTTCCTGGGGTTATCGGCCATAATTTCTTTTATGCCCGTTGGAGACATTCGCATGCTCCTTGAGTGCGCCATGCTGTGCCTTATTTGCCCCACGGCATCGGCCGCAGGGGTCATTACGGAAAAACTGGGCGGGAACCTTGCCGGCACCGTCACTTACCTTGTGCTGATAAACCTTGCCGGCACCTTCCTCATTCCGCTGGTGATCCCTATGGTCAATCCATCGGCCACAATGGGCTTCTGGGCATACGTGGGGCATATTGCGCTGAAGGTTTTCCCCGTGCTGGTGCTGCCGGGACTGCTGGCTTGGACCATCCGCTACACCACCCATCGGCTTCAGCGCGGCCTGATGAGATGGAGCTCCAATTCATTCTACGTATGGGGCGTGGGGCTCACCCTGGCCATGATCCTTGCCACCCGCGCGCTCATGGAAAGCGGCCTTGGAGTAGCCGCCATCGCCGGAATAGTGCTGGTATCCGTGTTCTGCTGCTTCCTGCAGTTCTTTACCGGACGCCGTCTTGGGGCCGATATAATCACCCCCGGCCAGGCCCTTGGCCAAAAGAACACCGGCTTCCTCATCTGGCTGGGGTACAACTACATGACTCCCGTCACATCCGTTGCCGGCGGCCTCTACGCCATCTGGCAGAACCTCTTCAACAGCTGGGAACTCTACCGTAAGCAGCACCAGGGCCGATAATTCCGTGGTCCAGCTCTCACCGGGCCCCACCGGGCCTCCACCGGGCCTCACCGGGCCCCACAGGGCAACGAAACGCGCAAAAATGGCCGTTTTCGTGTAAATCATTGACCATTTGGGCAACGAAACGCACAAAAAACGCCAAAAACGTGTGATTCATTGCCCCAGCCCGTAATGCCGATGCGGTGGTAATGAGTGAGATCAATGCCGCGAGGAACGAATGAGGCCAACACGGAGGAGAAAGAGTAATGCGGATGTGGTGGAGGTTAAGTGATTGAAGCACAGTGTGTTATGAGAGTTTCTACCAGAACTTTTTCTGGTAGAAACCCGTGTAAGTGGCTGGAAGTCAGCGCATTGGCTTCCACCGCCAGGGGAGAAGCGTGAGGGGGCGGGGGAGAAGGGGTTGGGAAAGTTGTGAAAATACGTTATATTTGTAAGCTATGTCTAAGATAGGGAACATACTGCTGCCAATAGCTGTGGCCGGTCTGGTTGCAGCCCAGACGGTGGGCGTGGAGGTAAACCGCGCCGCCCGTCTGCACAGGTGGTTCCCTGTTGCCGTGAAGGATACGGTTAAGGCCGATACATCGGCCCCCAAAAAGGCCGTAGCCATAGCGGACAGCGTAACTTCCGTGGCAGACTCCCTGCAGAAAGACAGCCTTGCTGCCGCCGCAGACAGCGCCGCCGCGGCCCTAAGGCACAGGCGTGACTCTATCCAGGCGCTTATTGACAGCCTTAAAGCCAAGGCCGATACAGCCAGGATGGATTCCCTCTACAATGTACTCCTGCAACTTGACTCAGAATCCAGAAGCCCCCTTGACAGCCTGGCAGACGAGGAGGACTTCGACCTCTTTGCCATCCCGCAGGATGACACAATGCCAAAGGTCTACGCCCGTGACACCATGAGGGTGCCAGACAGCCTGAAACTCACGGACCCCTTCCTCTATGAGTGGTACGTGGCCGTCAAGGACTCCTTTACCCACAGGCTGGTGGTGGATTCCCTCAAGGCCGAAGGAGACTCCCTCCTCTGGCCCCGCATAGATTCCCTGTATCTGGACGATTCAACACGCACGGCCAAGGAGAAGTTCGAAAGGTGGTACGCCGGCCTCACCAAGGCGGAGCGGAAGCGCTATGACTATGAGCAGAAGCTTCCCATCCTCCTCCACCGTCAGGACTCCATCCTCAAGCATAAGGACAGCATCAAGCGCGTGAAGGACAGCATACGCCAGAGCACTCCCAGGATACTTGAAACGGCGTTTTTCCCGGACAGCCTGTACTACAAGCGGCTCATTTCCTGGAAGCGTGACCGCATGTACAACAGCATAGAGTACAAGGAATGGGACACCACTGCCAACTACCGCTTCTACGACTACCCCCACATGAGGGAAGACGTAGGCGCCACCTGGCTGGGCTTCACCGGAACGCCAGTCCAAACCTACAACTTCTTTAGAAGGGGCAGGGAACTCACTCCCAGTTACTATGAGCCCATGGAAACCTGGACTTACACGGCCGATAACATCCCCTTCTTCAACACCAAGACCCCTTACACGGAGTGGGAATACTACGGATCGCTGTTCTCCAACGGCACCCAGGCCAATGATGCCTTCCGCATTTTCACCACCCAGAATATCCTACCGCAGCTGAACCTCTCCCTGGAGATGAAGCGCTACGGCGGTGCCGGTAACCTCAAGAACGAGGAAACTGACAACCGCACGTATTTTGTCACCGCCAACTGGCTTGGTAAGAAGTGGCTGGCCCACGCCGGGTTCATCTCCAACAGCATCACCCATCAGGAAAGCGGCGGTGTAATAGACAATTTCTGGATCAGGGATACTACCGTCCAGGTGAGGGAGGTGGACGTGAACCTGCCGTCGGCCACAAACCGATACAAGAAAACTACGGTGTTCTTTGACCAGAACTACCGTATCCCGTTTGAGTTCATAGAGAAGCTGAAGCACCGCAAGGACACCTCCTGGGTGCCTTCCGATACCCTCAATACCAACACCACAACCGCATTTATCGGCACGGGTACAGAATGGACCACCTACAGCAAGAAGTACGTGGACAACACATCTCAGTCCCTGGCGGAATTCTTCGACGAAACCTTCTTCATCAACCCCACCAAGAGCTCGGACTCCCTCCGCACCATGCGCCTTGACAACCGCATCATCTTCCGTCTCCAGCCCTGGAAGGAAGATGCCATAGTGTCAAAGATAGAGGGTGGTATTGGAGACAGGCTCCAGACTTTCTACCTGAGGCAGCCGGGGTACTCCCTGATAAAGCCGGCCAATACCGTCTGGAACACCATGTACGTGTATGCCGGGGCAGAGGGCCGATTAAGCAAATACCTTGAATGGGACGCCACCGGGCGTTATCATTTCACGGGAATAGAGGCCAATGACTTCAGCCTGGGAGGCCGGATCAAGTTCAATATCTTCCCCTTCAGGCGTTATCCCACAAGTCCCATGAGCCTGGTAGCATCCGTGGAAACCTCCCTTAAGGCCCCGGACTTCTATCAGCAGCACTTCTACTCCAACCACTACATGTGGGAAAACAGTTTCCAGAAGGTTTCCACAACAAAGCTTCATGCAACTTTCAGCGTTCCGCGCTGGGACCTCAAGGCCGAGGCCGGTTACGCCCTCCTTGCCAACAACATCTACTATGACACTAAGGGCATAGTGCAGCAGAACACCGTTCCCATGAGCGTCCTTACCGCGGCCCTCACCAAGAACTTCGCCTTCGGCCCCGTCCATCTTGACAACCAGGCCCTTCTGCAGCTGTCCTCCAACCAGGATGTCCTGCCGCTTCCCACCCTGGCCCTGAACCTGCGCTGGTACATCCAGCTCAACATTGTGGATCCAAAGGTCATGAAGCTCCAGGCCGGCATTAACCTCAGGTACAACACCCTGTGGTACGCCCCATCCTATAATCCTGTAGCGGGCGTGTTCACTAACCAGAAGGAAGAGCTTTACGGCAATGCGCCGTCGTTCGACCCCTTCATCAACCTCCAGTGGAAGAAGGCCTGCATATTCCTGAAGTTTGAGAATATGGGCAAGGGCTGGCCTCTGGATAAGCACGAATACTTCAGCGCCCACCACTATATCCAGCCTCCGGCTGTGTTCAAATTTGGCATCTCATGGCCGTTCTATCCGCCTCTGGGGAAGGTCAAGACCCTCAGCGAAAGGGCAGGTGCCGGCATGGGCGGCGGAGGTGGCGGTGGCCTTGGAGGTGGCCTCGGCGGTGGTCTTGGCGGACTTCTCAAGGGTGGCCGATAAACTATGAAAACGCGTACCCTTGCATATACGGCGGCTTTCACGCTACTGCTCCTTCTCATCCCGCATAAGAGCAGGGTGCCATCGGCCGAAACCCCTGAGGAAATAATGGCCCATGAGCGCTCCACGGAATCTCTCTGCGCATATGATAAGGTGATAAAGGCTACGGCCGATTCCCTGGGGATGGACTGGCACCTTATTGCCGCCGTGGTGTATCACGAGTCCCGTTTCCACAATGAGGCTCAGTCGGCCCGCGGCGCCGTAGGGCTCATGCAGATCCTCAGCTCCCGCTATTCGCAGGAATATCTCCTTGAGCCCGCCAACAACCTGAGGGTGGGTTCCAGATACCTGAAGCGCCTTGAGACAATGTATTCTTCCGTGGCGGCAAACCCCACAGAGGCCCTTAAATTCGCCCTCGCGGCATATAACTTCGGGGAAGGGAAGGTGTGGCGCCTCATTAAGCAGGCGCAGGATGCCGGGGAGGATGCCAGCCGCTGGGACGTGGTTGCCGCTACGCAGCTTCCAAAGGGCCACCACACGGTTGCCTACGTTGAGAAGGTGCTGGACACCTATTCCTATTATTACAGTAAGTATTAGTCGGCCTTGACGGTCTCGGCCGGGTCTATCTTTGAGATGGAAAGCGCCGGGAGCCACATGAGGAGAACTATGCCCAGGAAGGCGGCAATATCGGCCCCCAGTATGCCCCAGAGGGGGAGATTCACCGGAACCCAGGACACAAAGTAGTTGGCCGGATCCAGCTTTATAAGGTGGGTTGTACCCTGGATGAGGCAGAAAAGGAACGCCAGGGCGTTACCCACAAGCATGCCCTTGAGCACGGCTTCGGCGCCGATACGTACGAATAATCGGCCTATTGCCCTGTCCTGCATCCCCAGCGCCTTGAGGGTGCCGATGAGCGGAATATTCCTTAGAAGCATCACCAGAAGGCCGCTTATCATGTTGAAGCCCGCCACCAGCGTCATGAGGATAAGGACGATGAGGACATTCACGTCTAAAAGCCCCAGCCAGTCAAATATCTGCGGATAACTGCGGGCCGATGAAATGACATAGAGCCCATTCTCATCCTCATCGGGGCTTGTTGAGAGGATGAAGCCGATACGGGCCTCGATGTCCTTGAGAACCTTTGGTGAGGCGTTTTTGACTTTGACTTCCAGCTGTGAGACGCTGGTGGAGTCCCAGCCGTTCAGCCGCTGCATATCCTCAAGGCCTGCGTAGACCAGGAGGTTGTCATCGGTCTCAATGATGTCCCGGTGTTCTGCCGTGATGTGGAATTTACGCGCGCGGACCTTTTCCCCCACAAAGTAGGTTGTGAGGTCCTCTCCGGGCTGGAGGCCCGTTATTACAGAAAGGCGGTGGGGGATGGAGACCGCAAGAGGAGATTTCTCCGCTTCGCCTTCGGCTTCGGTCGAAATGACAGAATGGGTCCCTTTCACGATGACCCCGTGCACAATTTCCCCGTTTTTCACAATTCCGGCGCGGCTCACAACCGGAACAATCCCCGTTACCCCCGGAATGGCAAGGATTATATCCTCAGATGGAAGGTGACGGGGCATTGGAACGGGATCCTGGCCGCCGGAGACATAAGGTGTGATCCTGATGTCTCCGGTCATTGCGGCCACTCCGTCCCTGATACTGTGGCGGAAGCCGGAACTTACCGCCACGGCAACTATTATAACAAAGAAACTCACGGCCGTAGCTACGGCCGCGATGTTTCCTTTGAACTTGATCTTACGTGATATGAAAGAGTCTGCTACCAAATGTGTACGCGCTCTTCCTCAGGACGGAACATGGGATCTCCCTCTTCAATGTCAAATGCCTCGAAGAAGGTCTCGAAGTTACGTACGCTCACGTTCACGCGGTTCTGGGCCAGAGAGTGAGGGTCCATGTTGGTAAGGCGTGCCTTCTCCTGGTCTGTGATGTTCTGGGCCCAGATGGCGCCGTAGCTCAGGTAGAAGCGCTGTGCGCGTGTGAAGCCGTCAATCATGGGATCCGGGCCCTTTACGGCATTCTCCATTGCGGTGAATGCGATTGAAAGGCCGCCGTGGTCTCCGATGTTCTCACCAAGGGTGTACCTGCCATTTGCATGTACGCCGGGGAGGATCTCAACCTCGTCGAACTGGGCAACCAGCTTGTCTCCAAGGGCATCGAACTTGGCCTTGTCCTCAGCGGTCCACCAGTTCACCATGTTGCCCTGTGCGTCAAACATGGAACCCTGGTCGTCAAATCCGTGAGACATTTCATGGCCGATAACCACGCCGATTCCGCCGTAGTTCACGGGATCATCGGCCTCAGGATCGAAGAAAGGCTTCTGCAGGATGGCTGCAGGGAAGCAGATCTCGTTGGTGGTGGGGTTGTAGTAGGCGTTCACCGTCTGGGGAGTCATGCCCCATTCGGTCCTGTCAGTGGGCTTTCCAAGCTTGTCAAGGTTGTCCTTCACATACCAGGCGCTGGCATTGCGGAGGTTTTCATAGTAGCTGTTCTCAGGATTGATATCCATTGAGCTGTAGTCCTTCCACTTGTCCGGGTAGCCAATCTTCACGGTGAAAGCGGCAAGTTTCTCTCGGGCGCGGACCTTTGTGGAATCACTCATCCACTCAAGTTCATCGATGTGCTGTCCAAGGGCGGTGCGGAGGTTCTCTACGAGTTTCACCATCTTCTTCTTGGAGCTTTCAGGGAAGTAGCGGGCTACGTACATCTCGCCTACGGCCTCTCCAAGGATACCATTAGGAACGCTCATGGCACGCTTCCAGCGGGGAGTCTCCTCCTGGGCGCCTGCCATCTGGTGGGAGAAGAACTCCCACTGGGCGGTGTAGAATTCATCTGACAGGGCACCTGCCTGGCCGCTTACAAACTGGCAAAGGAGGTATGCCTTGAGAGTCTCCAGAGGGCATTCTTCCATGAGTTTTGAAAGGCCGTCAAAGAATGAGGGCTGTGCCACAATCACTTTATCCTGGGCGGGAACGCCGGCAGCCTCAGTAATCATGTCAAAACGGATGGCGGGCCATTTGGAAACAATCTCTGCAGTTGACATTGGATTGTAGATGGCCGCCATGTTACGGTTCTGCTCCCTTGTCCAGGAAACAGTGGCAATTGCATCTTCAACTGCAAGGTCCTGGGATGCAAGCTCTGCTGCATTCTCTATCCCTGAGAGGGTGAGGACCTTCTCAAGATATGCCTTGTAGCCTGCCTTGAGCTCCGCGTTTTCGGGCTTCAGGTAGTAGTCACGGTCTCCCATTCCAAGGCCTCCCTGGGAAAGGTAGAGGATCTGCATGTCGGAGTTTGTTAGATCGGCCTCCACGCCAAATCCCATGAATCCGCCTTCTCCGTAGAGGTTCATCTTTCCAAGAAGGGTGGCAAGGGCGTCCTTTGAATCTACAGCATTGATTTCTGCTATATAAGGCTGGATGGGCTCTGCGCCAAGGTTATTGCGGGTAGTGGAGTCAAGGGCCATCTTGTAGAGGTCGCTGATCTTCTGTTCCACGGTGCCGGGCTTTGCCTTGAGGGTGGTCATCTCCTGGAACAGGGCGTTGAGGTTCTCCTGAGCCTGCTCGCGGAGTGCGTCAAAGCTGCCGTAGCGGGAGAATTCGGCCCTCAGGGGGTTCTTCACCTGCCATCCGCCGGTTGCATACTGATAGAAATCCACCTTGGGTGAAGTGGTGGTGTCAAGGTCTGTCAAATCCAGTGCGGGCGCTCCGGATTTGGGAGCGCACGCCGCCATTGCAAGGAATGACATCATAAGGATAAACGCTTTTTTCATTATAATGGTTTTATTATGAGTCACAAAGATAGTAAAAAAATGCCATCTTGCATTATCAAGCCCTATTTCAGTTAGTAGGACTTTGAGACCAGAAACCATCCATAATGGCGTGATTCTTCTCACATATGGGCCGATAATACTCCTTGAAGGCATCCCATCTATAGTAAGGGGCAAGGCTTTGGTCGGGAAGGGGGAGAATCTGGTCCTTCTCATTGTACATCACCCTCACAAGGATGTCTCCTTTCCGGCCTTTGTAGAACACCATCTGGACATTGGCGGCCATGGGGACATTCCAGTTCTGGAAATGGTACTTCCAAAGAGTCATATCGGCCCCAAGGGGCTCCCAGCCCTTTATTCCAAGGATGCCCATAAGCGGAGCCACCACGGTGTCGTGACCAAAACGGAGGCGAACCTGCACATTCCCTGAAGAGATGTCTTCATCGGCCAGGTCCATGATATCCTGAAGCAGGCTCCATGCCCGGGCCGATATAATTCCCTGGGAGTAGGGCGAGTCCAGAAACATCAGGGCGGCCCACAGGTTCTCTCTCTGCCACAGTTTATAACGCTCTTCTTCCGTAAAAAGGTCGTCCATCCATTCGTCGGTTTCCAGGCACTGGAGGTTGTAGGCCACTTCTCCAACGGCGGCCATGAGGTCCTCCGGTTTTCCACAGGCTTCCACGGGGCCCATCTCCTTGAAATAGCGGAGGAAGAAGGCCTGCGGATCCAGATTGATATGGGCATAGGCGCCGTAGAGCCCGGCCCCAAGGGCCGGAGAGGCATATATCCTCTTGAACTCATCTATGGCATACTCCTCGCGGGACGATGCCGAAAGACCTGTTACCGGCATATCAGAGTGGTCTGCGGCATACGAAAGCTGCATTCCGGGCCTTAGTTCCCTAAGCTCATCGCAGAAACTCATCATTGAGATAATTGCGCGTGGGATTATTGTGGAACGGGCGTCAACCCTCACTTTCTTTCTAAATACCGAAGGATAAGCCTTTACCATACGGGCGGCAAGTTCCCTGTGCTGCTCCTGTCCAATTACAGTAAGGTCTCCGCTATGCCCTTCCATCATGGGATAGAGCGGGACAAAACGCTGGTACAGATCTTCTCCGGCGGGGGTAAGGGCGCCGCCGCTATGACCGCTTTCCAGAAGGTTCCACACGGTGTCGTATTTCTTGGACGATGTGGAATACCTGGCTCCGTGCCTTCCATAATGGCTGATATAGACCGGCTTATAGCCTTTGGGGGCAGGAGCAACACTGTATGGCTGGAAGGCTGGAACATAATGGTTGCCTCCGGCCAGGGCGGGATTGTCACGTAGTATCTCTTTAATCTGTTGTGAAGTAAGGGTGTCAGACTGACTCCATGCCGCAGGACAGACAAAAGAAATGAGCAGGATAAAGGTTATCAGGCGTTTCATGAATAGCAGCATTACCTTGGATTAACAACCTCTATTTCATTGATGGGAAATTCCGGGAGGAGTGCCCTGTGAGTGGGCCAGGAAGCGCCTTTTGACAGAGAAACTGTATTTGTAAGGCGTACGTCCTCAACAGATGCAGCAGCCTTCACGGTGTATTCTCCGGGGGCTGTTTCCCAGGCAGCGGTTTCCTCATTGTAGGAAGCCAGGGTGTAGGAATCTATATTGAATTCCAGGCTCTGGAGTTCACCAGGCTTCAGCTCTCTTGTCTTCCCAAATGCGCGAAGCTCTGCTTCCGGCTTTACAAGGCCGCCTGAAGGTGCTTTTACATAGATCTGGACGGCTTCCTTACCGGGCCTGTTGCCGGTATTCTTCACGTTCATACTAACGCGTAAACCACCCTTCCTGGGGGTCACCTTAAGGTCACTGTATTCAAATGTTGTGTAGCCAAGGCCGTATCCAAACGGATAGGAAACCTTCTTGCAGACTGTATTGAAATAGCGGTATCCCACCCAGATTCCTTCCTCGTAGTTGATGTAGCCTACGTTCTTCACTCCGGGGCCCATGTCGGCAATGTTGCCGAAATCAAGGTATCTGGGCTTTTCGGGGATGATGTCATAAGGGAAGTTGGCCGATGAAGGGATGTCCAGATAATCGACCGGGAAGGTCATGGGCAGTTTGCCGGAGGGATAGTTCTTTCCGATAACTACGTCGGCTACGCTTCGGCCCACCTCCTGTCCGGGAGTCCAGCAGAGGAGGATGGCGTCGGGGATGTCCTTCCAGGAAGAGGTCTCTATTACTCCGCCGATATTCATAACCACCACAACCTTCTTTCCAGCGGCGTGGAAGGCTTCCGTTACGGAAAGCATAAGTTCCCGTTCATCCTCTGTGAGGCTCCAGTCGCCCGGAGTCATCCGGCGGTCGTTGCCCTCACCGGCGTTGCGCCCGATGGTTATGATTGCGGCGTCGTTCCTGAGGACGCATCCTTCTATTACGTCATCGTCAAGGACGGGGTCCGGGATAACATGCTTCCCAAGGATCAGTTCGCTGTCGGCCTCACGGGACTTCTCCCTTTCCTTTATGACGTAATCCCTGTACCAGGCGGCCAGGGTTTCATCGGCCTTGATGCCGTTTTCCTCAAAGCCTTCCCAGAGCTGTGAGAGGTGCTTCATATTCACATTGGCCGATCCCGTGCCGCCGGCAACCATATCGTATGATGTGCAGCCAAAGAGGGCTACGTTTCCAAGGCCCTCAAGGGGAAGGGTCCCGTTTTCATTCTTAAGCAGCACGAATCCTTCGGCGGCGTCCTTCCTGACTGCGGCGGAGTGCCCCTCAAGGTCAGGGCTGTTGGAGTACTTATACCCCTTGTAGGAAGGAGTCTTGACTATGTATTCCAATACGCGCCTGACGTTCCTGTCCACATCCTCAATGGGGAGGGAGCCGTCTTTTACTGCGGCAATTATCCTGTCGGCCTCAAAGTAGAGTCCGGCTTCCATGAGGTCGTTGCCCGCCTTCACGGCTTCTACGGTGCCGGGCTTGTAGCCCCAGTCCGTCATCACAATGCCGCCAAAGCCCCATTCGTCGCGGAGGATGTCCTCCAGAAGGTCGTGGCTCTGCTGGGTAAAGACGCCGTTGATCTTGTTGTAGGAGCTCATAAGAGTCCAGGGATCCGATTCCCTGACCATTATCTCAAACCCCTTCAGGCTCATTTCGCGGAGCGTCCTGGGGTTCATGCGGCTGTCGGAATTGAGGCGGTTCAGCTCTACGTCATTTGCTGCAAAATGCTTGGCACTTACTCCCACGCCCTGGCTCTGGACACCGCGTACCCACGCTGCAGCCATCTTGCCGGTAAGGAAGGGGTCTTCGCTGTAATACTCAAAGTTACGGCCGCAAAGGGGATTGCGCTGAAGGTCCATTCCGGGACCAAGGACCACGTCCAGGCCGTATTCCCTCACTTCCTCTCCCACAAGGCGCCCGAAACCGGTTGCAAGATCCTGGTTCCAGGACGAAGCCATTGCGGTACTGGAAGGGAAGCAAGTGGCGTAGTAAGTGTTGTCGCTGCCGGGCCTGGTGGCGTCAATCCTGACGCCGGCTGTGCCATCGGCCATACCGGTGCCGGGGATTCCGAACCGCTCCATGGGACGCGTGGAGAAAGGTGCACCAGGCACCCTCACGGGGCCGCTTTCATAATTGAAGGTGTCTTCCGTGACAAATGTGGAAGTGCCGGGAACCCTGGTTCCCCAGGCGTCTCCAACCAGGAGGCCGGCCTTCTCTTCAAGGGTCATGGAGGCAAGGATTCCGTCAATATCGGTGGCCTTTTTTCCGGTGCATCCGGCAAGGAATATCAGAAAAACGATGGATGTGGTTTTAAGGTTCATAGCGTGATGGTTTTAGAGACTGGACTCCCATCCGGGATTCTGCTTTATGTTTGGATTCACGTCAAGTTCCGACTGCGGATAGGGAAGGGTTTTCTCATACGCATCAAAACCGGCACGGCTTTCTGTGGCCGGTACGGTATAAACCCAACTGGGCTCCGTAAATGAAGACCTGTCGGCGTCAGTGTACTTGGGATTGTCGGCGGAAGGAGGCAGCGGGGTGAAGTAATAATTGTTCTTTCCCTTATCTTTAAGAACTGCAACCATATCTAAGTCACCGTTGCGGTCCCAGCGCTTGAGGTCCTGGAAGCGATGTCCTTCAAAGCACAGTTCCAGAAGGTTTTCCTTGATGATGGTGGGCATATCAAGGGCGCCGGCGTGGGGGGCCTTGGCTCTGTCGCGGATCTCATTGAAATACCCAAGGGCTTTGGGGCTTCCGGTCTTGAAACCGGCTTCGGCTGCAAGAAGCAGCACTTCTGCGTAACGGATGTCGGGGAAGTTTGCCGAATAGCCGCCGCCACCGGAGAAAAGGATGTTCTTTGAACGGGAAATGTTCTTGATCTTCCACCAGCCGCAATGCTCAAAGAGGTTGCAGGCGGTTCCGGCCCAGGCGCCTACGTCGGAGTGCATCTTGTCGTTGGAGATGATGGTGTTGTTGAGCCTGTAGCCCTCCTTTCCTTCCACCTCCACAAAAGCATCGGCCAGTTTCTGGGTGGGATTGAAGAAACCCCAGCCAACCGGCATCTCGCAGAAGGGGTGGTCGTCCCCGAAATAGGCGTCCCACTTAGCCTGATCGTAAATCATAAACCCTTCGTTCACGTTCTTACCAAAAATCCAGTCGTTGTTGCAGCCGAAGGCGTTGATGTCAAACATAAAGCCATTCTGCGCGTCAAGAATGGAATTGTTTGAAAGAAGGTACTCGCTGGAATAATTGCTGTCAATTGAGAATAGGTCTTCATACTCTTCACCGGTGGCAAGAGCGTACAGATGTGAGCCGATTACAGACTCCAGCTGCAGCAGCGCAAGGTCGTATTTGCCTTCCCACATGTAAACCTTGCCAAGAAGGGCCTCGGCGGTTTGTTTTGTGGGCCTGACACCGGCCTGGGGGTCTGTGGCCGATGACTTCTCAGTGAGATTGCCACTGGATATTATGTCCTTTAGTTCGTCCTCCAGGAATTTCCAGGTTTCTTCTCCGGGAGTGTTTGACACTTTGCCATCGTCAGAACCGAGTACACTTTTTACAAGCGGGGGGTTGTCCCACATGGTGACAAGTTCATAGTAAGCCCAGGCGCGGAAGAACCTGGCTTCGGCAACCGCCTGTTTCTTGATCTTGGAGTCGGCGGAATTCTGGAAACTGTCCAGCAGGAGATTCGCGCGGTTTACAATTATATAATACCCCTCATACATAAACTTTATCTTCTCGTTGGAAGAGTCGTAATATGCGCGGGAAAGGGCAGCGCCGGAAGCGCCGTCGGCGGGGCCGTTTCCACCCTGCCAGGTGTCATCGGCCATAAGGAGCTTGCAGTGGAAGTTGGAGAAGGCGAATTTGTAGGCCCACTCGTTGTATACGGCCGCAAGCGCCTGCTGAGCGTCTTCATCGGTCTTGTAGAAGGTGTCCATATTAAGCACTCCCTGCTGGGGTATGTCCAGAAGGCTCTGGCAGGATGACAGGGCGCCGATGACAAAAAGGAGATATAATGTCTTTTTCATTTTCAGGGAGGTTTAGAAGGTTATATTAAGACCAAACATAAACTTGCGGGTGTTGGGGTAGGTGCCAAAGTCTACGCCCATACCGCTGGTGGCAGAGGCCGATACTTCCGGATCCAGGCCGATATACTTGGTGAAGACGAAGAAGTCGTCCAGAGAGGCGAACACGCGGATGCGTTGAACCTTGAATTTGCCGGTGAAATCTCCGGGGAGGGTATAGCCAAGCTGGATTTGCTTGATCTTGAAGAAGGATGCGTCAAAGACGTTGGCGTCGGAGATGATGTAGTTGTTCATGATTGAACTGTTGATGGCAGGTGAAGCGTATTTTGCCTCCCTGTTATCAGGAGTCCAGCGGTTGTCGAAAATCTCCTTGAAATTATAATTGAAAGTGCCGGGGTTGAGGCCGTTGAACACCTTGTTGCCTACGCTTCCCGCGCCGAACACCATGAAGTCAAGGCCCTTCCATGCTGCCGACAGGGTTATGCCGAAGGTTAGGTCGGGAATGGCGGAGCCAAGGTAGGTGCGGTCTGCGGCAGTGATGGCGCCGTCTCCGTTGATGTCCTCAAATTCAGGATTACCGTTGAGGAAGAAGATGTCCTTTACCTTGTATCCGTAGAAATACCATACAGGATATCCTACCTCGAAAGCAGTAATATGCTCCATTGTGAGAATGCCGATATCACTGTATATCCTGTTGTCGGCAATGTTGGGATCCAGATATGTAACGCGGTTATTCAGAGTGGCAAGGTTGGCGTTGATGCCATAACTGAAATCCCCGATTGTGTCCTTCCATCCAAGGTCGAATTCAAAGCCGGTGTTGAGAACGTTTCCGGCGTTGATGGGGGCGGCATTATTGCCCACCTCAAGCGGGAGTTGGCTGCCGGTAACTATCAGGTCTTTGGTTTCCTTGCGGTACCAGTCGGTGGAAAAAGTAAGGCGGCCGTCAAGAAGCACCAGGTCAAGGCCAAGGTCAAGCTGCTCCGATGTTTCCCAGGTGAGTTTGGGGTTTTCCACCTGGCCGGGGGCGCCGGAAATCACGTATGTGGGCGTGGCGCCGTAGGGATAGCCCTGGGCTGTCTGGATAATGGCATTGGAATAGATGTAATTGCCAAGATTGCTGATGGAGCCGTTCTGTCCCCAGGAGGCGCGCAGTTTTCCGGATTGCATCCAGCCAAGTTTGGGGAAGAATTCCTCGTTGGTGAAGTTCCAGCCGGCGCTCACACCCGGAAAATAACCCCAGCGGTTGGCTGCCGGGAGGATGGAAGTGTCGGCGGCATCGGCCCTGAATATGCCCTGGATGTAGTATCGGCCCTTATAGTTGTATCCAAGGCGGGCATAGTAGGAGAGGTTACGGTTGAAGGTCCTTTTACCCTGTGCATTCTTTGCGGCATCGCCGGCGGCGAATGAAATGTCGGCAAAGAGGGGATCGTCCTTCATCACGTTGGATGCGCCGGAAAGCAGATAGGTAAGGTCGTTCTGGCTGAAGGACATTCCAGCCAGTGCGTCTACTGTGTGAGCATCGGCAAAGGTCCTGTGGTAAGAGGCATAATTCTCCCACTGATAGTACATCGTGGTGGAGTTGGTTCGGGAAACGGGATTATTCTCCAGGTTCATAGACATATTTGAAGCGACATACCTGTTCTGGTAGTAGTAAGTATGGGCATTGGAGAACCGGTATCCCACTTTTGATGTAAGCGTGAGGCCTTCCAGCGGAGTAAGTTCCACGAATGTAGTGCCGATGAGATTGAACCCGTAACTGGAAATATTATTCATACGTATGGAGACCTGGGGCTGAGGATATCCTCCGACTACGCTGAAATAATCTCCGTTGGCATCCCTGAACATAGGATATCCGGCCGCCAGGTAATTCTTCATGGCGTCAGGAAGATTGTCCGGGGAATAGGTGACGGGAATCATAGGGCTTCCCATAAGGGCGCCGTTGAGGGCGCTGGAGTAGATGTTGCTCTGGCCTCCGCCGTCCACAAAGGAGGAGACGTCGTATTTCTCAATTGTATTGTTTGTGCCGATACGGAGCCAGTCCTTAATCCTGTAAGTGGCGTTCACTGTACCGGAGAGGCGTTTGTAAGTGTCCCTGTCGCCAATTATGATACCGTTTTCGTCATAATAGTTAAGGGAAGCGAAGATGGCGCCGCGGTCGTTTCCACCCTGGAAACTGAGGGTGTGTTTCTGGAGATGTCCGGTTCCAAAAGTTCCCTTCATCCAGTCAGTGTTCCTTTGCCCGTCCCAGATTCCGTTGTCAATGAAATTTGTGCGGATATATGTGTCGTCGTAAATGGGGTTGCGCTCTTTCATCACCATTATCTCTTCCTGGGAGTTGATGAGTTTGGGAGTACGGCCAAGCGCCATAATGGAATACTGCATATCATAGGAGATGGTGCCCTTGCCTTTCTTTCCGCTCTTGGTGGTTACCAGAACAACGCCGTTACCTGCCTGGGCGCCATAAATGGCTGCCGATGCTGCGTCCTTCAAGATTTCTATGGACTCGATGGTGCTGGGGTCTACGGATTCAAGGCTGCTGAGCCTAAGGCCGTCCACAACGTACAGAGGGTCTGACGTTCCGTTTGAGGAGAAACCTCTCACGCGGATTACCGGTGTGGAACCTGGCTTAGCCGACGTGGTGACCAGCTGGACGCCGGAGGTTTTTCCCTGCAGGCCGCCTTCTACACTGGAAATGGCCCTGTTCTGGAGGTCTTCCGACTTTACGCTGGATATTGCGCCGGTTATGTCGCTCTTTTTCTGGACGCCGTATCCTACTACAACGGTTTCTTCCAGCATCAGGAGGTCTTCAGTCAGGACCACGTCAATTTGAGGGCGTGTTGCCGTGATTTCCTGGGTGGTATAGCCTATGGATTCGAAAACCAGTATACTGCCGGAAGGGACGGCGATGGAGTATCGGCCGTCCATATCCGTAGCCACGCCATTTGTGGTGCCTTTCTGCATTACGCCAACGCCGGCTACCGGACCCATATTGTCCGACACCGTGCCGCTGACGGTGATTTTTTCCTGCGCCATAGCGCCGGTGAATCCGGCGATGATGACTGCAAGGCTGATGATCAGTTTTTTGAGTTTCATAGAATGGGTTAGTTATTGTTATTCGTTAAAAGTTGTTGTCTTCAAGCCAGAAGAATTAGTTCTGTAAAGATAGGCATATAAAGTCCTCCATAATTACTTCAAAAAACAAATATTTTTATCAGAGTCTAAAAGTGCGCTTGGAATCTAAATTATATTGGCTACATTTGCTATGAGATAAAGTTGTTTTATGAGATATTTATCGGTGATGATACTGCCTGTCGTTCTTGGAACGGCTTTGGCGTGCAGAATGCAGGGGGATATGCCTCGGGCTAAGGATGTTGTAGTCTCTGAACATATTTCCAATCAGAATGTGCTGGCTTTCGAGGAAGACGCCTCCGGCCATATCTGGATAGGTACGGCACGCGGGCTCAACAAGTATGACTCCCGCGTTTTCCATCAATATTTCAATCTTGACGACAAAATCGGCCTTCCGGACAATCACGTAAATGACCTTTTACGCGATTCCGCGGGAAGGCTCTGGATTGCTACTTCCGGCGGCGCGTGTCTCATTACCCGTCAGGGAGAGTTCCAGCGGGTAGATTCCGATAACCCCGGGGCATACCTCAGGCAGGTTTTGGAACTTCCAGACGGCCGTATCCTTTTTGGAACCCCTAATTCCCTTGGATTATATAATGAGGAAACGGGAAAGATAGATCTTGTGCTTGGCGGCCTTACTATGTCTTCCTTCACGCTGGCCCAGGATGGATGCCTATGGTGCACGGAATTCGAAAGGATAAGCCGTATAAACACCGCTGGATTTGAAATAGAGAAATCCATTCCCAGCCCTTTCAAGGTCTATCACAGTTGTGTTATGCCGGATTCCACGCTGTGGATGTCCGGAATAGGCAATCTGGCTGTCCTTGACACCCTGTCTATGGAATTCAGACCTCTCCCCAGGGAGGTTAGTTCCAATTCCAGGATAATGAAGGCCGATGTAGACCTGTTTCTCCTGTGCCGTGACTCTACGCTCCTTATCAATACAACCAACGACGGAATCTTCCTGTATGACCAGCCTGGTGCCCGCCTTATCTATCAGGACAGTCCGGCCTTCCCCTACAAAGTGCCTGAGGGCAGGATTAATTCCCTGTTTGAAGATTCGGCCTCCAACCTTTGGATCGGGATTGAGGACGGTGGATTCAGCGTGAGCCGCCACCTTTCTCCGGGTGCATACGCAAAAGATGCCCTGGAAGACATCCTGAAGGGAAAATCTGTCACCTGCCTATGCCCGCAGGACGCCCATAGTTTCTGGGCAGGTACCGCGATGGGGGAGTTGTATTACTGCAATCTTGAGAACCTTGACATACGCCAAATCCCCACGTCCGGCTTGGTGGACGACCCTAAGGGGTATATGCAGATCAACTCTGTTCTCTCTGACTCCAGGGGCGATGTATGGCTCCTACTGTCCAGTAAATGGAGGGCGCTCCGCTGCCGTTTTGACGGGAAAGCGCTCAAGGTGCTCCAGTCATTAGAGATGATAGACCCGGTGAGCATTGCGGAAGATGTGAACGGGGATGTCTGGATTGGCACCCTTTCAGGGGAAGTTTACCGTTACAGGGACGGAGCCGTCTCGCTGGCATCATCTGCCGGAGCGGAATATAATTCCACTTATTGCTTATTGCCGCTTACGGGCGGCGGCGTGCTGCTTGGAAAACTCAACTATCCGCTCTCCGTACTTGGAAGGCCGGACGGGAAAGTCCCCGGCTATCTGCGTAAATCGGCCCTTGACAGTTGCCTCACCAGAGCCGGATTTTATCCTACAGCCCTTCTGGAAGATTCCCGCGGAGACCTTTGGATAGGTACCATCAAGAACGGCTTGATGCGTTTTGTCTCAAGCGAAAACAGGATGGAGAAGATAGGCGGGCTCTCCTGCTCGGACGTATCCGCCATGCGGGAAGACCTTAACGGAAACATCTGGATAAGTACCCTTTATGGCCTTTGCCGATACAACAGGGAAAGCGGGCAGGTGTCCTCTTTCTTTGAATCGGACGGCCTTGGCGGCAGCCAGTTCAATGCGGGATCTTCCTGTTCCCTGCCGGATGGTACTCTGGTTTTTGGTGGAACGCACGGGCTCAGTATCATCTCTTCCGGGGAAGAAGTGACGCAGTCTAATCCTCCACTGGTTTTCGAGGACCTCAAAGTATTCGGCTCCATAGTGTCGCCAGGAATCGGCCAACCCATCACGGAGGCCCTGGAGTACAAGCCGGAGATTACTCTCCCCGCCAGGATGAATGGCTTTGGTATCAGTTTTTCCGCCCTGGATTATTCCGGGAGGTCACACATCGCATACTCTTATATGCTGGATGGATATGACCGCTACTGGGTAGATGCCGGAAGGGGTAATGAGGCATATTATAGTAATGTGTCTCCGGGCCGATATACCTTCCGCCTTAAGGCTGTAGACAAGACAAGCGGGGAAGTCGTGGCTTCTGACAGCCTCAGGGTCCACATCCTTCCGTTCCCCTGGCTGAGCCCCTGGGCAATTCTTGCCTATATCCTTCTGGTATCGGCAATCATTGCCTTAGCAATCAGGGCCCGCCGTAGATTCAAGCAGGTGAGGATGGAGAAGGAGCAGGCCGAGGAAGACAGGATTTTCCTCCTTAATATGGTTCAGGATTACCAGAAGAAGGAGCGCGTGCGCCGTTCTGTGGGCCCTTCCCCCGATGATGACAGCCAGGCCGACGACGGCCTGAATGCAACTGACAGGGCCTTCCTCAATGACCTTGTGGCCATAATGAAGGATAATATCACAAGCCCGGAACTGGATATTGACAGTATCATTGCCAAACTGAAGATATCCCGTGCAAAATTCTTCTATAAGGTGAAAAGACTCACCGGAGAGACCCCGGGCTCCTTCTTCCGGATATTCAAACTCAACCGTGCCGCAGCACTCCTGAAGGAAGGGAAATACAATATCTCTGAGATTACGGACCGCACCGGATTCAGTAGTGTCTCCCACTTCTCCACGTCCTTCAAAAAGCGCTACGGAGTGTCTCCTAAAGAGTATAAGGGATAAAAAAGACCGGTCCAAGTGGCCGGTCTTCTCATCTTTATGTAATTCGGATTATTTTGCCTTTGCGGTGTCTGCCCAAGAGGGTTTTGAAGCCTTCTTGAAGTGGACGGTGCAAGTGTAGACGAACTTCACGCCTGCATAACTGGGATCAAGCATGCCGGCATCCATCATAACTCTTCCGGAGTTTGTGATTTCGGAGGATGAAGCCATAGCGATGACTTCCTGAGTTCCTTCGGCAGGGTAGTCGGTAACGAGGGTGAAAGTGTCACCTTCAACCTTCATTTCATCCTTGGTGTAATAGAATTCGGCGTCGGCCTGGTTGTGATACTTATAACGGTAATATTTGTCACCTTCCTTCACGATGTTGTAGAAGTCCTGGTTGCCGATGTCGTTAATTCCCTTGTCCTTGTCTCCCCAGCCCTTGTATCCCTGGGTCCAGGCATTGAAGGAGGTATTGTTTTTCTCATCGGCCTCAGTCATATAGAAGGCGAAATCCATTGTGGTTCCTTCCCACCAGCCCAGCATCATACCCTGGGCGCTCTTGTCTTCCTGGGAGGCGTTGCCTTTCTGGCAGGAGATAGTCATAGCCGCTGCGGCTACGATTGCAATAATAGTAAAGACTTTCTTCATGATTTAAAAAGGTTAATATTGGTTATGTTAAAATGTCTCTTGTTGTGGAGGCAAAAATAGATAAAAAGTTACATCTATTTTTTTACCATAGTATAATTATTTTTGTCAGAATCTCAATTGCTTTTCATTCTTGCAGAAGACCCAGATTATCGCTAAACTTGTAAAAACAAATCTTATGAGATATCGTCTTTCCGTATTCTTTGTTGCTGCAGCGTTTTTTGCAGCCTGTAATGCCCCTTCTCCAAAAGACCTTCCCCGTGCCCAGGCCTCTCCGGAACTTGAGGCTGGCTTTTCCGAGATGATGGACAGCGTGGTTGCCTCATTCTCCGACATGACCAATTGGCAGAGGATAGTCAACCTTCACAGTATAATGATAGTGAAGGACGGCAAGGTGGTCAAGGAGAAGTACTTTGGAGAGTGGACCCCGGACAAGCCCCACTCAATGTTCTCTGTCAGCAAAACCTTCACCGCCGCGGCCGTGGGAATTGCAATACATGAAGGCAGGATGGCCCTCACAGACAAGGTGGCCGATTATTTTCCTGAAAAGCAGGTTGAAGGAAATCCCTGCGACGCCACAGTTGAGGACCTCCTTATGATGGCCGGCGGTCACGAGACTGACCCCACGCTGGAGGTCCTGGAGATGGATATCAATGCGCGTTCTTCTTATATTAAAGAAGGTGCAGAGATTGCCGATACCTTCTTTAAATATCCCTTTGTCTGCAAACCGGGGGAACTTTTTGTGTACAACTCCGCGGGTACTTACCTGCTGTCTGCCATTGTTACCATAGTCACCGGGGAGAGTGTCCTTGATTATCTCACTACCCGCCTGTTTGAGCCCCTTGGAATAGAGAAGCCTGTCTGGGAGGCCGATAAATACGGCATCACGGCTGGCGGCTGGGGCCTTGAGCTCAAGACAGAGGATATGGCAAAGATGGGCCAGCTCCTGCTCCAGAAGGGAAAGTGGGGCCGGAAGCAACTGATTCCCGCCAAATGGGTGGAAGCGATGTCTGAAAAACACATTGACTGCGCCCCCGCCCAAGTCAGGATAGAGGACTCTGAACGCGTGACCGGAGTTCCCGATGCCCAAAACGACTGGCGGCAGGGCTACGGCTATCAAGTTTGGCGTTGCAAGACGCCTGGCTGCTACAGGGCCGATGGCGCCGGCGGACAGTACATCCTGGTGCTTCCTCCCAAAAACGCAGTTGTCGTCATGACATCCTGGACCGGTAATCTCCAGCGTGAACTGGACTTTGTGTGGGAATATATCTACCCTAATTTATAGGCCTTTATAGATAGACTCTCCCGTCTTGGGGTCACGGGCCCAGAGCTTGAAGAATTCCCACATCTCCCTGGCGCCGGGGACAAAGTTCCAATGGCCGAAGTTCTCTACGGCAACGGTTCTGATGACCGGCTGGCCGTTTGCGTTGAGGAAATCCCCAACTTCCATCGCGTGGTTCTTTGAGGTTTCTATACTGCGAAGGTCCTTCTGGGTTCCGGGGCCTTCCACGGGAATGCCATTAAGCACCTGATACAGGTTCCAGGCGCCCCAGATGAGAGGACCATAGGGGACTACTTCATCGGCAGTACCTGTGATTGAGAAGTATGGCATCTGGACCTTTACGGCCTTTTGTGCGGCCTGAGCCTTGAGGGACGCGGGGTTCATGAATGGGAAGCCTAGGAAGAACTCATCATTGAATAATCCTCCGGAATGGGCCCCCACAGCGGCAAAGAGATGGCTCTTAGTTATGCCGATAGCCGTTGCCGTGAATCCTCCGGCCGATAATCCTTCGGCATATATGCGTGAAGGATCCAGCTGGGGATATTTTTTCAAAAGTTCAAGCACAACAGCCTCTATGCCGTGGTCTCCCATATAATCATAGAGGCCACTCTTGCCCTGCCACTCAAGCTCTGCTACCATGAATCCCTCCTGGGCGCCAAGTTCCGGGAATCCGGAAGTCTCAGCCTGGGTGCGGGGGTCGTTGTTGTGGCCGTGAAGGAGGATTACAAGCGGTATGGAGTGATTGGGGGCATCCTTCATCGAGGCGGGCACATACTCATACCACAGGTACTTTTCTTCCTTTCCGTTGTATTTGAAAAGGGACTTCTCTACCATGATCTGTTCCAGGCCCAGGCGCTCCCAGACTGGATAGGGCTCTAGCTCGTAGTCTCCGTACTGGCCAAGAAGGCCGCCCATATAGCCGGTGTGGCCAAGGTTGGAGCAGCGGTAGTTCCTGGAAAGAAGACGTTCCCAGGCGTCGGCCACGATTTCTCCGAGACTTGCTTTCTCCGTATTTACGATAACTTGAAGAAGGGGCTCTTCCTTTGCCTTTTCCTTATTCCTTGCAATATAGGCCTTGGCTACCTTTTTGGCCTGTTTTCCGGCTATGTAGGCAGGGACTGTGGCTGTGCCCTCAATCTTTTTGGCGGGTTTTCCGTCTATACTCAGGATATCGGCTACCTCGGATGCAACGGGGGCGATGCACTCGTTGACAAATGTGGCGCCCTTGCCGATACCAACAACCTTGAGGTTTGTGAATACGCGTATTTTCTCAAAGAGGGACTTGTACACCTGAAAGTCTTCTTTTGCACTATAGTCCTTGCCGTTTACGGGTGAGAAGACCACTACCATCATTCCAACGTAGTCCTTGAGGGTGCTGTTAAGGCCCATCCGGTCCACAAGGGTTTCCGCTTCCCCGGCCGTGCAGGGGCCGTCGGCCCAGATGAACCATACTGGCTGCATATAGGGAAAGCGGCCGGTGTAATCTGCCAATGAGGAGTTGTAATACAGTTTGATATTGTCCGGCAGTGGCATTGCCGGATTGGGGGTGAACTTGATCTGGGCCTGAAGGCAGAGGGATGCTGCCAGAAAGGCCGCCAGAGCCAGGATTTTTTTCATTTAGGCGTAATTTTTTAACAAAGAAAGCCATTTTTGGTTATTTTTGCAATATGAGACGACTTTCTATTATGGCCTTTTTGTTTCTGGCTGCCTGCACCGCAAAACTTCCCGTGGTAAAAGTGGAAGGTGGACTGCTTCAGGGCGTTCCTTCCGAGGACCCCTCCGTAATTGTATTCAAGGGTATCCCTTATGCGGCTCCGCCCGTTGGGGAACTCTGCCTGCAGCCGCCTCAGGATGTGATTCCCTGGGATGGCGTGCGGGAATGCAGCGCCTTCAGCGCAATAGCCCCGCAGCCTGGTAATGCCCGCGGAACGTTCTACGGGGAGGAATTCTACTGGATGCCTCAGCCGGAGCAGAGCGAGGATTGCCTTTACCTCAATGTATGGGCGCCTGCTAAGGCCGTGGGGAAAAAGGGGGCGGCGCTTCCGGTTGCCATGTGGATACACGGCGGAGCCTTTGTGAACGGCTACGGCTTTGAGGTCACCATGGACGGAGACAAATGGGCGCAGAAGGACGTGATTCTGGTAACCATCAATTACCGTCTTGGGGAGAATGCAGCCGGGAATCTCAATATCCTGGACCAGATCAAGGCCCTTGAATGGATAAATAAGAACATAGCCCAGTTTGGCGGAGACCCCTCAAACGTTACCATTTTCGGGCAGAGCGCCGGTGGTATGAGCGTACGCACGCTCCTTATCTCGCCGCTTGCAAAGGGCCTTTTCGCAAAGGCCATAATCCAGAGCGGCGGCGGTATGGGCCTGGACCAGCTTGGCTCAATCCTTACCAGCGCACCGCAGGTAGACGGCTCTGTGGTTCCTGAGCCTTTTGACCAGGCTGTTATGGACGGAACAATTGCCGATATCCCCATTATGACGGGGTATAATTCAGACGACCTTCCCTTCTTCAAGGAAGAGTCTGTTGGAGCATTCTGTGCCCTCAGGGACTCACTTGGAACCGCTCCGGTGTATGAATATGAGTTTACCAGGGATCTTCCGGGGGAGGACAAAGACGTACCCGACAACCTCCCGGGGGCTTTCCATTCGGCAGAACTATGGTATGTGTTTGGAACCCTAGGCCGCAGCTGGCGTCCTTTCACTCAGGAGGATTACGCCCTCAGTGAAGAGATCGTATCGGCCTGGACTTCTTTCTGCAAGACCGGCTCTCCGGGCTGGCCTGAATATCCGTTCAAGAAGGTTTTCTAGGCTAGCAGGAACTCATATAGGCTTTTACCAGCTTCCACTTTCCGGCCTCAAAATCGGCCTCCTTGTAGAGGAGGTTGAGCTGCCCTTCGTCGTAAAAACGCAGGCCCGCGGTGTCGGAGTCTATCTGCAGGAAGTTGATGCATCCTTCCATCTCCTGACGCACCTCCTCAAAGAAGGGGATGCCAAGGAGTTTTGTGCAATCATCATTGTCTGAACATGCCTCAAAGGTCATTTTGAGGGCTTTTTGGGTGAGGGGCTGGTCTTCGTCGTCCACAAGGATGGCGCTGCGGAAGGTTTCCATATTGACGGCCTTGGTGTATTTCACAACCACCTGCTTCCGGGGCCATTCCCCAATTCCGTTATGCCAGGGGCTGTCAAAGCCAAGGTACTCGTCAAGGCCTGCGAAGATGTAGAACATGCCCTCGTGGGGAAGCCTGCCTTCTGGGTCGAAGGGAGCTATATCGGCACAGTCTATCTGGCACACGAAGGTGAGGGGATAGTCAAACTCCTCCCCGTCTTCCTCGGCCTTTGCAAGGGGGTATTCCATGTCGGCGGGAAGGTCAGGGTCTCCCCACCATTTTGAGCAGCAGAAGAGCTCCTGCTCCGTTTCCTGAAGGTTGATCTTGATGGCCATAGCGCTAGAATTCGTATAGGTTGAGGCCGGTTTCAGGGTCCTGGTATCGGCCGATATTTACCCCCGGAAAAGCATCCACGTAAAGCTCGCAGGCGCCGTTGATGCGGGCTTCCAGGAGATGCCCGCCGATGCATGAGTAATCCCTCCGGCTGGCGGTGATGTGAAGATGAAGATACGGTTTACCGTCCTTCTGAGAGATATTCCCGGTGAGGTTTGTGATTTCCATCTGCTCCTTGAAGGTTTTGTCCACGTACTTCTTTGTGGCCGGGTTCAGGAAACGGAAAGTGGCCTCCGAGATAGCTCCAAGGCCGGTTATATTACCGGCAAGGATGTCCTTCTCCTTGCAGAAAGCCATCAGGGCGGCAGCAACCCCCTCATGGTTGTCTATACTCAGGACAAACGAATTGTCTTTTACCTCTTTGTACTTATACATGATGTATGACTATTTTTTCACTGGAAAAAGGTGGTACTTTGCGCCGGGTTCCGGAGTGATGATCCGGGCCTCGGTTTTTGAGTCGTCCTTGGGGTCAAGATACTTATACACAAGGGCTTTGCCGCCTGATAGCCAGAATCCGCTCTCTTCTCCAAGGGTCGATGGCAGCAGCAGGGAGATGAATGTCTGCTCTGTCTTATGCATGAAAGCCATACTCTCCTCACCGTTTGTCTGGTTGGTGACGCGGACAAGGTCACAGTTGTCAAGCAGCCACTGCGCCTGTGCTTCAGAAGGGTTGCACCACTGCAGACCGTAATGGACGGTAGAAAGGTCTGCGCCCTCCACCCACGGGAAAAGGGCGTTGTCATACACAAATTGATTTGCCCAGACAATTCCGTTGTCAAAAGGTTTTCTGCCTGAATCCTTTGTACCATATTCTCCGGCAATCTCATACAGGGGAGTGAGACTGGACTTTTCCATATTAACCATAGCTATGCCCCACTGCTGCTTGTCAAGGTCAAGGCCGATGTATGAGGCTGCCGACGGATCATAGATAGAAAACATCAGTCCCTTTCCTTTCACTGCCATTCCGGGCATATTGGCGGACACGGTCATCATCTCAAACTTTCCCAGTTTGATGTCCTCTCCCACATACGTATTGCCGTTGAAATGGACCTCGCAGCCGTAGGTGATGGGTTTATCAAAACTGATGGTGCGGGCCTTGGTGTCCAGCGTATACCCCACGATGCGGTATGCCCCGGAAGGAAACACCACGGTGGCTTTCCCGTCTTTGAACGTGAATTCCGTAGCAATGAGCTTGTCATCGGCATCCTTATAATGCATCCTGCCTATCTCCTGCTGGCCATAAGGGCCTTTGAACCCGCTCACGGCCCAAATCTGCCCTTCAAGGTCAAAGTCTTCATATCTGATATCCAGCCCGAAAGGATTAAGTCCGCTGCAGGCTGCCGCCATAAGGGCAGATATCAATACTGTTGTAATCTTATTCATATTGTCGTTTCAAAAGCCAGTATGATACAAAGATAGCAAAATTCTAGGCCTCTGGCCAGTAAGGGACACAAAAAAGGCCGATTTTGTGCCACGCGGCGTTCTCGAGACCAGCTGGCGGAACAAAAAGGGCCGATTATGTTGCGCCCGCCGGCCTTAGCCGGCGGAGACGCCTTCCCCGAAGAGGGCGAAGTCTCCTTTCAGGGGATCATCCGGGAAAATCTGAGCCAGGCGGGCGGTTAGGCGCTGCGCCGCGGCCATGGAAGCGGTGCGGGAGGAGAGCAGCCCCAGCCGGACACTCTGCTGCAGCACGTGGGTGTCCATGGGCATAATGAGCGTGCGCCTGTCTATCTGCCGCGCCCAGAGGCCAAGGTCTACGGGAGAGCCGTCACGGACCATCCAGCGGAGGAACATACACACCCTCTTGCAGGCCGATGATGTATCCTTCGGCACCGGTGCCGTCTCTCCGAACCATCGGGTGATGGCATCCACAGCCTCAATACCTGTGGCGGAACCGACGTACGCCCCCAGCGTGCCGTAGCCGTCAAGGAGCCGGCGGTAGGATTCAAGGAAGGCGTGAACATCGGCCACGGTATAAAGCCTGTAGTAGCAGGCGGATGAAGCGGCTGGTAGATCGGCCTTGAAAGCCCCCGAACGCACCCAGCGGTCCATATCTCCGCCAGCTCGCTCCAGCAGCCAGCCAATCTTTGGCATAAACTGCGCACGGGAGCCGTACGCCAGGGCCTGGGCTACAAACGCAGTGGCCTCCTGGTTGGCGGCGCCGGAGACCTGATGCATCCACCAGGAGGGGTCTCCTTCAATGAAAGAGGGAGTCTCGTACTTTGCGGCGAGCTCCCTCAGTAAAGCGTCTACACTCATTTAAAGGCCGATACTCTTGAAGAAATCGTTACCCTTGTCATCTACCAGGATGAAGGCCGGGAAGTCCTCCACGGTGATCTTCCAGATGGCTTCCATGCCAAGTTCTGGGTACTCCACGCATTCTATGCTGCGGATGCTGCTCTGGGAAAGCACTGCGGCAACGCCGCCGATTGTTCCAAGGTAGAAGCCTCCGTGCTTCTGACAGGCATCCGTTACCACCTTTGAGCGGTTGCCCTTTGCAATCATGACAAGTGATGCGCCGTGATCCTGGAATTCATCCACGTAAGGGTCCATACGGTTGGCCGTGGTGGGGCCCATGGAGCCGCAGGGGTAGCCTGCAGGAGTCTTGGCGGGGCCGGCATAGAGGATGGGATGGTCCTTGAAGTATGCGGGCATTCCTTCACCTGCATCCAGACGGGCCTTCAGCTTTGCGTGGGCAATGTCACGGGCCACAATGATGGTTCCCTTGAGGTTCACGCGGGTGCCTACGGCGTATTTGGTGAGCTCTGCACGAACAGCGTCAATGCCCTTGTCAAGGTCTATCTCAATGCCCTTGGGGCCTTCGCCGGGACGGCGGAATTCCTCAGGGATAAGCTCTGAAGGATTGGTGTCCATCTTCTCAATCCAAACGCCATCGGCATTGATCTTGGACTTGATGTTGCGGTCTGCGCTGCAGCTTACACCCATGCCGATTGGGCAGCTTGCACCGTGCCTCGGGAGGCGCACAACGCGGATGTCGTGGGCCAGGTATTTGCCGCCAAACTGTGCTCCAAGGCCTATCTTCTGAGCCTCCTTCAGGAGTTTCTCCTCAAGGTCTATGTCACGGAAGGCGCGGCCGGTCTCGTCTCCGGTAGTGGGAAGGGCGTCATAGAACTTTATGCTGGCAAGCTTCACGGTAAGGAGGTTTTTCTCTGCCGATGTTCCTCCTATCACAAACGCAATGTGGTAAGGCGGGCAGGCTGCGGTGCCAAGGGAACGCATCTTCTCCACCAGGAACGGGATAAGGGTGCCCTCATTCTGGATGGTGGCCTTGGTCATGGGGTAGAAGTATGTCTTGTTGGCGCTGCCGCCGCCCTTTGCCACCATGATGAAGCGGTACTCGCTTCCCTGAGTGGCCTCGATGTCAATCTGGGCAGGGAGATTGCACTTGGTGTTAACCTCATTGTACATATCCAGGGGGGCGTTCTGGCTGTAGCGGAGATTCTCCTTGGTGTATGTGTTGTAAACGCCAAGGCTAAGGGCTTCCTCGTCCTCAAAATCCGTCCACACGTGCTGGCCTTTCTCTCCGTGGATGATGGCAGTGCCGGTGTCCTGGCAGAACGGAAGCACGCCCTTCACGGAAGTCTCTGCGTTGCGAAGGAACTGAAGGGCCACGTATTTGTCGTTGTCAGAGGCCTCGGGATCCTTCAGGATTGCAGCCACCTGCTCATTGTGGGAGCGGCGAAGCATGAACTGGCAGTCATGGAAAGACTGCTGGGCTACCAGCGTAAGGGCCTCCGGAGATACCTCCAGGATGGTTTTGTCACCGAATTTTGAAGTTTTTACCAGTTTTTCAGAACCGGGAATCTTGTAATACTCTGTGGTATCAGGGCCCAGCTGGAACATGGGCGCATATTTGAATTCTGCCATAATGGGTTTATTTGTTCAATTTACAAATATAGCATTTTTACGGGAGGATTCCAATGCTTGCCGTGTTGACAGCCATATTGCCTGTAGTGGCGTTTTTGTGTCAACACGGCCGTGATTTCACGGAAAAAGGCCGATTTCCTTGCCGTGTTGGCAGTGAAATCGGCCTTATACGCGTTTTAGCCGTCAACACGGCAAAGCGGTGCTATTTCAGAAGCTCATGCGGCTGGGTCATGGCGGCGGGATCAAGGGCCTCGTCAAGTTTTTCCTTGGTCATGAGGCCGTGCTCCAGCACAAGGTCATACACGCTGCCGCCGGTCTCAAGGGCTTCCTTGGCAACCTTGGTGGAAGCCTTGTAGCCAATGTAGGGATTAAGGGCGGTAACAATGCCGATGGAATTTTTCACCATCTCATAGCAGTGATCTGCATTCACGGTGATGCCCACGATGCACTTTTCACGCAGGGTGTTCATGGCGTTGGTGAGCCAGGTCTGGCTCTCAAGGATGGACTCTGCAATCACGGGCTCCATGACGTTCAGCTGCAGCTGTCCGGCCTCGGCGGCAAATGCAACGGTGGTATCGTTGCCTATAACCTTGAAGCACACCTGGTTGGTGACCTCCGGGATGACGGGGTTCACCTTGCCGGGCATGATGGATGAACCGGGAGCCATGGCGGGGAGATTGATCTCATGAAGGCCGCAGCGGGGACCGGAAGCCATGAGCCTGAGGTCATTGCATATCTTGGAGAGCTTCACGGCAAGTCTCTTCAGGGCTGCTGAGTAGCTCACATAGGCGCCGGTATCCGGGGTTGCCTCCACAAGGTCTTCGGCCACCTCAAAGTGATCTCCGGAGAACTCACCCATAAGTTTGGTGCAGAGTTCCGCAAAGCCGGGAACGGCGTTGAGACCGGTGCCGATAGCCGTGCCGCCCATGTTGATTTCCTTCAGCAGGACCACGTTCCTCTCAAGGTTTGCAAGCTCTTCCTTGAGGTTGGTTGCAAATGCGTGGAATTCCTGTCCGGAAGTCATGGGAACGGCATCCTGGAGCTGTGTGCGACCCATCTTGAGGACGCCTGAAAACTCGTCACCCTTGGCGCGGAAAGCCTCAATCAGGTCCTCCAGGGCCTTCACCAGATTGCGGTTCATGCGCACGAAAGTATAGCGGAATGCGGTGGGATAGGCGTCGTTGGTGGACTGGGCGCAGTTCACGTGGTCGTTGGGGGAGCAGAACTGGTACTCACCCTTCTTGTGGCCCATGAGTTCCAGGGCACGGTTTGCAATTACCTCATTGGCGTTCATGTTCACGGATGTGCCGGCGCCGCCCTGCATCATATCCACGGGGAACTGGTCCCAGAGCTTACCGCCCACAATCTCCTTGCAGGCAGCTACAATTGCATCGGCAATCTTACGGTCAAGCACACCCAGACGGGCGTTTGCCTCTGCTGCGGCCATCTTCACGTATGCAATTGCAATGATGTACTCCGGATAGTCGCACATGTGCGTATTGGAGATCTTGTAATTGTTGATGGCGCGCTGTGTCTGGACACCGTAATAAGCGTCGATGGGAACCTGGAGTTCGCCGATAAGGTCGCTCTCGACCCTGTAAAGTTTTTCTGACATATCAGTTTATGGATTTGGATAGTTTTATCTCAAGTATGCGGCGGACGCTGCTGTCCAGGCGCTCCTCCGTGATCCTGCCGTCCTCTATGGCGGCCATGACACCCTTGAAGGCTTCAAGGGGATTCTCCGGGAGAAGGAGGATATCGGCCCCGGCAATAAAGGCAAACGCCGCGGCATCTGAAGAAGAGTACTCCCTTGAAATGGCGCCCATCCTGAGGGCATCAGTGATGATGATTCCGTTGTAGCCAAGTTCCCCGCGGAGCTTTTCCGTAAGCATGAGGGGAGACAGCGTTGAAGGAACCTCTGAACCGGTTACGGACGGCACGGCAATATGCGCCGTCATCACAAGGGGCGTCCCGGCCTCTATCCCGGCCTTGAAGGGAATCATCTCGCAGGAAAGCAGTTCCTCCCAGGTCTTGAGGCTCTGGGCGTAACCGAAATGGCTGTCCGTCTGGGTGTCTCCGTGGCCCGGGAAGTGCTTGATGCAGCCATAAATACCTGCATCAGACAGGCCCTGGAGGTATTTTACAACCTTTCCTGCCGCATCCGAAGGATCTTCGGAAAACGCCCTGTCGCCAATTACCGGGTTCTGCGGATTGGTGTTTACATCGGCCACAGGCGCAAAATCAATGTCTATCCCGTAAAGGGCAAGATACCGGCCGATGGCATTGCCAAAGGAATACGCATCCTCCTGGCCGGAAGCCTGGCTCATTGCGGGGATCCTAGGCACGTTGAAGGCCTTGTTCCGGCCGATACGCGCTACCCTCCCGCCTTCTTCGTCGATAGAAATGAGTGGGCTCCCCGGAAGGGCGTGGAGGCTGTCCGTAAGGTGGACAAGCTGAGCGGAATCCTTTATGTCATAGGCAAAGAGAATGACTCCTCCAACTGGATAAAGGCTGTCCTGGAGCTCATTGGTGCCCACCATGAAGAGCTGCCACACTTTCTCCTCAATGGTGTATGAAGCCAGGGTGGAATCCACCGCGGCGTCAATCCTTTCCTTGAGTGAAGGCCTGGCAGAGCCGCAGGCAACTGCCATCAAAAGAGCCAGTGCAACAAGTGAGCGTTTCATGCTAGAATACATAGTTAAGGACAACGTAGAGGGCCGGTTCGTTGCCGTCTGTCTGACGGGTTCCGTCGGCATAGGTGAATGCGTTCAGGGGCATTGCCATCTCCACGGACACTATGAAGTTCTGGTTCATGGCAAGTTTGAGCCCTCCGCCGGCGCTGAGGTGGGGGAGGATGGCTTTGGCCTTGAGGTCTTCTACGCTTGTACCGTAATAGGCCGCCAGTTCCTCTCCTTTATAGAGCGTGGGAAGGAAGCCCGCGTCAAACAGCGGATTAATACCCAGGTAAAAGTTCTGGTTGAACAGTTTGAAGGAAAAGAGCTTGAGCCTGAGCTCAGAGTTCAGCCACACATAGCTGTTTCCTACTAGCCTCTGGACCAGTATGCCGCGAACTGTGTTCATGCCTCCGAGGCCGTCCGTGGAGGTTTGCCTGAGATAGAGTGTGGAGATATTCTGCTGGGTATAGAACGGGGCATTCCCGAACGTCCCCTGGTAGCCAAGGTGATAGGCAAATACCAGGCGGTTTTCCCAGAGGGTTATGTAATGGCGGAAGTGGGCTACCAGCCTCAGGTAATTATACCCGTCTCCTGTTAGGGAAGGCGATCCGTTGATGTAGGCTTCGGCCTGGATGCCCCTGTTGGGCGCGGCCTCGTTGTCACGGGTGTCGTATGCCACGCCGCCCTTTATCTCAAGCCTGTGACCGGAGAGTTCATCGGCCTTGATGAGGCCCTTCTGCCGGAAGTCATGGTAGAGCGTATTCTCCGCGTCATAGTCCTTGTTCACAAGGTCGGAGGTGCCGTAATACCAGTAGGAGAGGCCGCCTATCCAGTTGAGATGCCCGGCAATGGGGCCCTGGAAATCGGCCAGCACACGCACCATTGAGCGTTTGTAGAGGTAGCGTGCCGTCCTTGCCTCAGCGTTTGAAAAGAGCGAGGGGTCGAAGGGCTCCACGCCGTTGAAGCCGAAGAACTGGAAGTAAGGGTCATATTGCCAGCTGGCGCTGAACGTGGTCCTGATACCCGGGATAAGGTATTTGGAGTCAAACTGTGCGTGAAGGAGAGTCTGGAAGCTGGGGTAGTAGCTGGACGCCTCCACATAGAATCGCTGCCGATAATCCGGGTATACGCCTTTATAATTGAAGATATCGGCACATACGCCAAACTGGACGCCGAGGTCTGAGTTGTAACTCACGCACGGCAGGGGACCGAAGTTCCAGCCATCCTTCACAATCTCGTCTTCCTGGGCCCACAGGGATGTGCACGCTGCCAGCAGTGCAACTAGGCTTAGTATACGTTTCATGGTTTGAGGTTTATACACAGAAGGGTAAGGTCGTCGCTCTGCTCCGCGTCTCCCACATGGGCCGATACAACGCCCTGGAGCATGAGGACGGTAGTTTTGGCGTCCTTGAAGGGATTCTGCGCAAGGCTCTGGAGGAGGCGCTCATTGCCAAGTTCCTCATGGGCGGAATTCTCCGCTTCATTGAGGCCGTCCGTATAGAGGAGGATGGGCGTTCCGCGGAAGTCTTCAATGCTCTGGCCCTTGAACTGGAATCCCGGAGCTATGCCAAGCGGAACGTTAGGCTCACACTCCATGAATTCAGGCTTGTCCTTAAGGAGCACCGGGGGATTATGGCCGCAGTTGCAGAAGCTCAGGCTGCCGTCCTCAAGGTTTATGCGGCCGATGAACATGGTGATGAACATCAGCTGCTCATTGTCCTCAGATACGGTGTTGTTGATCTGGCGGGCTATCTCCTCAGGAGGGAGGCCGGCCGATCCCACCACGCGGAAGAGGTTTCTTACAACGGCCATGAAAAGGCTGGCGGGAACGCCCTTGCCGCTTACATCGGCCACTGCAAAATACAGGTTCTGGTCCTTGATGAAATAGTCGTAGAGGTCTCCTCCCACTTCCTTGGCGGGAGACATGGAGGCATAAAGGTCAATGTCCTCCCTGTCCGGGAACGCTGGGAACTTGCTGGGGACCATGCCCATCTGGATGTCCCGTGCAATCTGGAGTTCTCCCTCAATCCTTTCACGCTTTGCCGTTGCGGTGGTGAGCTCATCTATGTACTTTCTCAGAGACACCTGCATATAGCGGAACGCCCTGTTCAGGACGCCAACTTCATCTGTGCGGTCCATATGCGGGAGCTCCACGTCAAGGTTTCCGGAAGCCATGGTCTCTGCGTGGGAGGCAAGTGACCTCAGGGGCTTTATCTGCCGATGGATGATGGAATACATCACCAGGAACATCAGGATGAGTCCAAGGATGAGGCTAAGAAGGAGGGTGTTGCGGAAGCGCCGGAACCCGCCGAAAATGTCTGATTCCGGGCACACTATGGCAAGGCTCCACCCGGTTGTGAGGATGGGCCTGAAGATGACAAAACTGGGTTCTCCGTCCACTTCCAGCCTCCGAATGCCCTCCTTCCAGTCAAGCATGTCCTTCCCAAGCTGCTTCTGCTCAGGGGTGAGGGCATCTACAAGGCCCGGGGTGAAGAAGGACTCATAGAAGAGTTTCTGAGGGTCAGGATGCACAAGATAACAGCCGCCGCGGCCAAGAAGGAATGCGTAAGCGTTTGGATATGGCTTTACGGCCGATATAGTCTCTGACAGCCATTTGAGGGATATGTCAAGTGATATGACGCCTATGAAATTGCCGTCATTGCCGATAATTGGCTTGCAGTAGGAGACGTTCATCTCCAGGTTCATGGTGGCTTCGTCTCCCTCTTCCTGGTCTGTGTAGGGCTCTGTCCAGCAGGGCTGCATGAGGAGCTTGGGGAGCATGTACCAGTTGAGGTAGAAATACTGGTAATTGTCCGACCCCTCCTGCATGGTGTACACGTACCTTCCGTTGTTGTTGGAGTAAGCGCTGAAGTATTTCCCCTTCTGGGGGTAGAAATAGGGCTCGAAGGATATGGAGCAGCCGTTGAGGATGGTGTTGTTCTGGACAATGCTGTGGGAGTACTCCATCATGGCATCAGGGTTGTCCAGATCCTTGAGAATGAGCCACTCAAGGTTATTTGCAATGTCCTCTACGTCTTCCAGGATGTAGTTTGTGCGGAGGACGGTGTTCTCAAGCACCCTGTTGGCGCCTTTTATGGCCTCTCCCCTCACTGCGTTGCGGGAACGGAAGGCCACCACGGAGATGGAGATTATGAACACAACTGCGGCAAACAGGACCGTCCAGAGACTGATCCTTGCCGACAGGGAGCTTCTGAGTCTGTGTCCTATCTTCATGGCAGAAGTTCCTTAATTGTATGTTCCGTCCTGATGATACCGGCCTTCAGCATAAGCGCTACTGCCTGGTTTACCATCTCTCCTCTCAGGACATATTCCCTTTCTCCGCTCTCATAGCCTTCCATAAGGTCCAGGACCTCTTCCAGCATGAGACGCTGGAGGGTGGGATTAGTGGCTTCGTGATTACGGTGAATCTGCCTCATCACAATCTCAAGGGCTTCCTCCTGGTGGTATGCCACCCATTCCCAGCCTCTCTGGCTGGCACGGGCGAACTTACGGGCACGCTCAGGGTTTTTGTCATACTCTTCCCGGGTCATATAAAGACCCTCTTCCTGGATGTTGTAGCCGTGGTCTGACAGACGGTATACGATGTCCTCATTGCGCTCTATGAGGCCTGTCTGGAGGAACTGGTAGTATTCATTGAAGGACATTGCAACGGAGGCGTCAACGGCGCCCGCGATGAAAAGGTTCAGAAGACTTGCCGTTTCAAGCCACTCATACTCCAGCCCCAGTTCATTGGCTACCGCCCTTGCCAGCTGGTCATAGCCGGCCCTGAAACTGGCCACCCTGGCCCCTTTCTGTTTAAGAGGGTTCACTCCGCGCCTTGAGACAATCATGAGGGATCCGTTCATGGAGGTTTGGAGGAGGTTCACAAGCTTCACCCCGCTGTCCAGGGCAAAGATGGCCTGGGAGAGGGGAAGGGTTGTGACCTGGCTCTGGTTCTTGCGCATGCGGTCTATGGCGGAGCGGCTGGCATTGGGATGCTCTATCACTACCTCCAGGCCTTCTTCCTTGTAGAAGCCAAGCTCCAGGGCGGCGTAATAGCCGGCAAACTGGGCCTGGGCGGTCCACTGGGGAGTGAACACAATGGTATTCTCTCCCTTACTCTGGGCAAAGAGCGGGAGGGATAGCGCAAGGGCCAGTATTATGGCGGTGAGCCTTCTTTGATTCATTCCCTGGAGGATCCTTTATCCTACAAAGATAGGAAAAATTTTGGACGGTAGGAAACCAGCGTCACAAGAATGATGGCCTGGCTTACGGCAAAGGAGGCAAAGATGCCATCGGCCCCCCATACAAGGCCCAGGACCAGGGCGGTAAAGCACTGGGTCACAAGCTCTCCGTAAATGAAGAGCCTGGTGGAAAGAGCAATCTTTCCAATCCCATGGAGATAGCTTCCAAAGCACCAGTTCCAGGCAGTGAGTGGCATTGATGCCGCAAGCCAGCGTATGGCTTTCACAGTGAGGGAGAAGGCGGCATCGGCCCTGTCAAGATAGAGGGAGGTGACAAGCGGTGCGGCAAAGAACAGGGCTGTGGCGAAGATGGCCACCACCCCGAACGAATGCCTGTATCCAAGGCGCACGGCGTCTCCCATGCCCTCTGTGTCCTGCTTCCCGTAGCTTAGGGATGTGAGAGTGAGAACGGCGGCGGAAAGGCCCACGACGGCACTGAGGACCACCGTGGAGAGGTTTCTCTGGATAGCCATGGCGGCCATTGCGGTGGATCCGGCCATGTTCACAACCAGGATGTTGATGATGACAAGGGAGAACATCCTTGCCGTCATCCTTACGCCGGTGGGAAGGCCGGTGGAAAAGAACTGCGGGACGCGGATGCCCTTCATCGACCCCGGATCCACCCTGAAGATGCGTTTCCTGCGGGTAAAATAGAGGAGGAATACTCCAAGGCCAAGGGCGTAACTTATGCTTGTTGCAAGGCCCATCCCAAACATGCCGCCGTTAAGGAAATGGATGTTTATGTAGTCCAGGGCTACGTCGGAAACGGCCATAACGGCGCTCCCGACGTGGACAAGGCCCCACCTGCCCTCTATCTGGAGCACGGGAACCAGCACCAGGAACAGCACAAGGGGGATGGTGCCCGGGGCTACGCCTCTAAGGTAATCGGCCGCAAGGGGCCTTATGGGACCGCTTCCGGAGCCAAGCATTGTGGCCGTCCAGGTGGGGAATGCAAGGCCGATGACCGTGAGGACGGCTCCAAGGCTCAGGACTGCGGTGAGGGCTATGTTGAAGTAGCCGTTGGCTTCCTGGGGCCGATTTTCGCCTATGGCCACGGGGCAGGCGTGCTGGATGGCGGCCGCTATGAGGTAGCTGAAGATGCAAAGGAAGGTAAAGACCGGGGCCGCTACTCCGTGCGCCGCCATGGCGTCGTTGCCAAGGAATTTACCAACGTACATGCCGTCTATGAGACCGCACAGGGAATCGGCCATCTCGGAGACAATCAGAACAAGCATTGTCTCCATGAAACGACGGCGGGTCTCCTGCGGTATGTGACGGAACCTGACCAACTTCCTAGAAACTGTAGTATAGGCCAAGAGAAAGCGATTCTCCGCTCATCGTAAGGTTGATGTCATTTGCTTCGGAATTCCATTCCAGCCTGCCCAGATGACACATTACGGAGAAATGGTCCGTGAGTGATATCTCAATTCCCGGAGCCAGATACGGGTTCACGAATAACTGGCCTTTGGGAGCTTCGTCTACAAGATCATTAGTAAAGAGGAAACCTATTCCGGCCTCGGCAAAAAGGGACACGGGACCTGCGGAGAAAAAGTAATACTCTGCGTAGGGCGTTACGCTGATTCTCAGGGAAGAGCCTATATCTTCTTTGTCGTGATAGGCGTAGGCGTTAAATACCGTTCCCACGTTCCAGTTGCCGAAGCCGTAACCTATGTCGGGAGCTACGCTTACGGCAATGGACCTGCTGTTATTGAAACTTGCGTGGGCCGTCAGGCTTCCGCCCACATAAAGTTGGGCACTGGCTTCCCTGGAGAGACCAAGGAGGGCGATAATTGTAATTATGATGGTCTTTTTCATGGTCTTTTATTAACCTACAGGGCCTCCGAAGGTGTAGAAGAACCAGTTGCGGAACTTCCTGAAGATATTCCAGCGTTTCACTTCCTCTATTGTTACCTCTGAGCAGTGTGTGGTGAGATCCTCCTGAAACCTCTGCGCCGCCTCCCTTGTGATGTCTTCGTCGTAGATGATGGCTTCGTTCTCGTAGTTGAGGAAGAAGCTCAGGTTATCCATGTTCACGGAGCCGATTGCCATGAGGTAGTCGTCGGACATGAACTGCTTGGCGTGCATGATGCCCGTGTTCCACTTGAAAATGCGCACACCTGCCTCCAGGAGGTCTCTGAACAGGAATTCGGCAATGTACTCTTCCATGAACACGTCACTTACGCCCTGGACTATCCAGCGTACGTCCACCCCGCGCCGGGCCGCCTCCTTGAGGGCGTTCAGCGTGGATTTTGGAGGGGGAGTGTAGGGGGAGTATATCCAGAAATACCGTTTTGCATGGCCGATTGACCATTCAAAGAGATTCCTCATGGGGAGTTTCTTGTCTATGGGGGAGTCGTGGACCACCTGGACGGTTTTACCCCTATGCTGCACAAGGCCGGGGACATTGTCTTTATCGGCTTCCAGGTTCAGGTCACTGGCTATGTGTAGCGGCGCTGCCTGAGGGTTCAGGCGCAGCTGATTCTCCATGTATACCGTGGCGATATGTTCAATGGCCGGGCCGGTAATCCTTACATCGGCATCCCTCCAGGAGGTGAAATACTTGTCCTGGATGTTGCGGCCGCCAAGGTATGCCGTTGCGCCGTCTGTCATGAGGATCTTGCGGTGGTCACGGTGCGTTCCGGCAGGGGGCACCAGGCCGTCTATGAACCACACCGGCTTGTAGAAACTGTTAAAGAGCACTCCGGCTTCAGGGAGTTTCTTGAGGGCCCTGAAGTTCTTTGGGGTTTCGGCGGCCTTGTCCACCATCACCCTCACGTCCAGTCCCTGTGCGGCTTTATCCCTCAGGATATCCAGGACAATTGTTCCGGCGGAATCGGCACAAATCCTATAATAATCCATATAGATGGCCTTGGAAGCCGCCTTGAGGTCCTGAAGCATCAGCTGGAGCTTGTGGTCTCCGTCAGGGATGAACCCTATGGTGTTTCCCGTGCTTGGGGGGATGCCGGTATCCTTTTCCATTAGGGCCGCAAGCTGCTGGTACTCAGGCTTTACGCCGGGGTACAGCGTGCTGTCCGTCACCTCCGGGATGTATGAAGCGTGCAGAGCCGCCCTGTAGCCGCAACCGGTAAGCAATCCGGAGCCCAGAAGAGCCCCTGCCGCGGTCACTAGTGTGAGAATATGCCTGACGTTTCCCATCCGCCTTATCTTGAATCCACAAATATACAACTTTTTAAGTTGATAATAATAATTGTTATCTTTGTGGGAAGCAAAAACGATAACCACATATATTATGAAGAAAACCCTATTCCTGATTGCTCTCATCTGCATGGCAGTTGCCCCAGGCGCAAACGCCAGGAAAAAACCCCAGGTTAAACAGCATACCGTGGTGGAAGTACCCAAGGTGCAGCCGCAGCTTATTGCAATTGAAACGGAAAACACCCAGCTTCTGCTGAAGACCACTGATAAAGGAGAGCTGCAGCAGCTCCGCTACGGCGTCAAGCTTGATACCGCGCCTTTTGAGAACACCCGTAAGCGTGCCCATGACGCCTTTCCTGTGGCCGGCGGTTACACAAGGGATGACGTCGCCCTTTCCGTCACATACCCCGACGGCAACCTCAATACGGAGCTTTATGTCACCGGCGTAACTCAAAATAAGGCCGCCGGAATAGTTACAACTGAAATTTCACTCAAAGACTACGTTACCCTCCTGGAAGTAAAACTTGTGTATGAGGCGTACGTTAAGGAAGATGTCATCGCTTCCCACAGCGAAATCCTTAATCCAGGCAAAAAGCCCGTTACGCTCACAGGGTATGCTTCGGCCGCGATAAATATCCCCGGAGAGGAATTCCTCCTCACAAGCTTCCATGGAGACTGGGCCTATGAAATGCAGGTTCAGCGCACCGAGGTCCCGTATGGCATTACTTCCATCCAGTCAAGAAAGGGCACCCAGACAACCTATAACGCAAACCCTTCTTTCCTCCTGAGCGTTGACGCCCGTGAATTCTCCGAATCCTCTGGAGACGTTGTCGCAGGCGCCCTTGAATGGAGCGGAAACTATAAGATAGACTTTTCCCGCAGCACCAGCGGCAGCGTGGACATCATCGCCGGAATCAACCCCTACAACTCCGAGTATCCGCTTGGTCCTGGAAAAACCTTCCGTACGCCCAGGATGCTCTGGACCTTCAGCCCCAGGGGCGCAGGGCAGGCTTCCCGTAATTTTCACCGCTGGGCCCGCAGGCACCAGATTTACAGCGGCGGTACTGTCAATCCCACCCTTCTCAACAGCTGGGAAGGCGCCTATTTCACTTTCACCACCCCTGTCCTTACCGGCATGATAGACGACGCCGCGGCAATGGGCCTGGAACTCTTCGTGCTGGACGACGGATGGTTTGCCAAGGATTTTCCCCGCAACAATGATTCTGCGGGCCTTGGAGACTGGGAACTCAATACGGACAAGATTCCGGAAGGGATAGATTACCTGGCATCGTATGCCAATGAAAAGGGTATCAAATTCGGTATATGGATAGAGCCGGAAATGGTGAATCCCCGGAGTAACCTTGCCGCCGCACATCCGGAGTGGGTGGTGCGTTCCCCCGGCCGTGAAATCATACAGAAACGCAACCAATGGGTTCTTGACCTTTCAAACCCTGATGTCCAGGATTTTGTGTTCGGCGTATTTGACCGCACCATGCAGCTTTCCGACAAAATTGAATACATCAAGTGGGACTGCAACCGGTCTGTGGAAAGCTTGGGCTCGGATTATCTTGGCCCGGAGCAAAGCCGCTTCTATGTAGATTACATCCAGGGACTGTACAGCGTTGTGGCCCGTATCCGTGAAAAATACCCCAACGTGATAGTTCAGTGCTGTTCAGGCGGCGGCGCCCGCGTAGATTACGGCTCCCTGAAGTACTTCAACGAGTTCTGGACGTCGGACAACACAGACGCCATCACACGCATCAAGATTCAGTACGGCACCTCAATGATTTATCCCGCCTGCCTTCACGGCTCGCATGTTTCGGCGGTTCCCAATCACCAGACCGGCAACATGACCCCACTGAAGTTCCGCTTTGACGTAGCCTGCACCGGCCGCCTTGGAATGGAACTCCAGCCCAAGAATATGACTGAGGATGAACGCGTCTTCGCTTCCCGCTGCATAGAGTCCTACAAGCAGTACCGTGACCTTGTGTTCACCGGAGACCTATACAGGCTTGGAGACCCCTGGAACACGGATCTTTACGGCCTTGTGTATGTGTCGGAGGATAAATCCCGCGCTGTGTTCTTTGCCTATTCCACCACTTTCCGCAGCCGCGCCCTTGCAGCGCCGGTAGTGAAGCTCCAGGGCCTTGACCCTTCAAAGCAGTATAAGGTGACGGAACTCAATACGGACCATAGCTACTGGTGGGGAAATGCAGGCCGATATAAGGGAGAATACCTTATGACAGAGGGTATTGACCTTAATTTCAGGCGCATGTTTGACTCGGCCGTGTTCTATCTGGAAGCGCGGTAAACAACGCAGTGCCGATAAAAAAACGGAGCGGCGAATGATGTGACCCCCAAAAGTTGGACGGTTTAACATTATTTAGGAAGCCTTCGATTGGAACAGAGCTCGGTATTGCACCGGGCTCTTTCCTTTTAGCCTCAGTTTGATTCTATCGTTGTTATAGTACCGGATATAAGTCCGGAGAGCCTTCTTGAACTGGTCGATAGAGTCCCACTCCTGCAAATATAGCAATTCATTCTTCATCAATCCAAAGAAGTTCTCCATCATCGCATTGTCCAGACAGTTTCCTTTTCGCGACATGCTTTGGGTTATATGCCTGTCTTCCAATGCTTTCTGATATCTTTTATGTTGATAATGCCAGCCTTGATCTGAATGGAAGATTAGATTGCCTCGTATATTCCTTTTCTTGAAAGCCTTGTCCAACATGGTCATAACCATTTTCATGTCTGGGTGGTCGGATATTACGTAAGAGACAATCTCACCATTGAACATGTCCAGCACGGGAGATAGATATACCCACCTATCTTTTATCTTCACCTGGGTAACATCTGTTGTCCATTTCTGATCCGGCTTATCGGCATGGAAGTCCCGGCCAATCACATTGGGCGCAATCTTCCCAAGCTCACCTTTATACGAACGATAATGTTGCCTCTTTCGCTTGGCCTTTAGCCCCATCTGCCCCATTAGTTTTTGGACCGTCTTGTGATTAATATCTATACCCTCATTGTGAAGTTGGTCAGTGATACGCCGGTACCCATAACGACTATGGTGCCTATTAAATATAGCGCGTATACGCTTTCTGATAGCATCATAGCCATCAGGCTGCCCCAAGCGCTTAGCATTGTAATAGAATGTTGAACGAGCCATCTTCCCGAACTTCAGAAGGAGTTCGAGATTGTATCCTGGCCTTAGTTCTTCGATGGCTTTTGCCCTATCTCGCGCAGACGGGCGTTCCTTTCCTCGACTAAGGCCCTCACTTTTTTTAGCAGAGCATTCTCGGTCCTGAGGCACTCATTTTCATATCTGAGGCGCTCCAGTTCCGTCATCTCCTCTGGTTTCTTTTTCTTGGGCCTTCCCATATCTTTTAAAGGGCGTCCAGGTTTTTTATACTCATATAGTGCTGTATACCCCTTCTCGCGAACCGTTCGTAACCATATAGACAAACGGGGTGCACTAACATCGTATTTGACTGACGCCTCATACAAAGTTAGAAAGTTTTCTTGTATATCACGGACGATTCTTTCCTTTAGAGTACCATCTGCGCGGATATTCTTCTTTTTGACCAATGCCGATGGACCAGCTTTCTGATATTTGATCCATAGAACATTAAGTAGACTATGATCAATTCCAAAGTGGTCACTGATATAGGTCCCACTATACCCCTCCTTAAGCATCTTCATATACTTAAGGCGGTCTTCATAAGTGTGTTTTTTGCGTTTGTTTGACATAATAAAACCCCGAAAGTTTTTTGTCTAACTTTCGGGGTTCATGTCACGAACCGCTCCGTTTTTGATTATTCAAGCATCAGTGACCGGAATTCGTCAATTTCCGCCTTGGTTATGCCGACGACTTCCGTCAGGTATTTTTCTATGCCGCTGGCAAAGGTCCCGCTACCGGCCATTTGCCAGAAGTATGGAACAACGTCGCTGTAAACCCAGGCCATACGGGTGTTCTTGAAAATGGGGCCGGGGTTGGATGCCTTGTCTGATGAAGAGACGCAGTAACCAACGGGAGCAAAGTAGGTAAGTTCATACTCCTTGGCAATGATACCTTCACGAACACCAAGCACACCCAGCAGGATGATGTCAAGTGTGCCGGTACGGTCACGCCCCAGAGAGCAGTGGAAATGTACAGGTTTGTTATTCTTCACATTGGTGAGCACAAACTGGAAGAGTTCCTTCATTTTTCCTCTGTACGCAATCTGGAAAGCCTCAAGCTCATCAGCGGTAGGAGTGTAGTTGCTTACGTCTGAGATGTCGCTTCTTCCCTGGTCAAATTTGAGCCACTTTGCGCAGTTCTTGTTGGAAGGATTTGTAACGCCAAGCATCACCTTGCCGCCTTCTTCGATTACGGGATGGCAATGCTCCAGACCGGCAACCGCAGGCTCCTTGATTATGTCATCGCTGCCGCGAAGATCAATCTCCGCTCCGATACCTTCAAACAGGAGTTCTTTCTGGCCCTGCTTGTTGAGCGGATATGGTTCCCATCTTTCATTCAGACGCCCGCCGCGGTAAATCTTGCGGTACTTGACAGTTTTGCCGTCCAGCGTGGGCCATCCGCCCAGGTCACGGCAGTTGCGTGCACCTGCAGCCTGATAGCTCTTGGCTTCTGACTTTTTGGAGGCTCCGTTAAAGAACACCTGATGCAGGGTGCTGCTGGCCTTGGTTTGGAAACTGCCTTCTGCCACTATCTTGCCGCCGGCGGTGGTTACCTTGTAATTGTAGCTGTCATTAGGAACCAGGTTGGTAATTTCCACATAGACGGAACCTGCAGCCACTTCCAAATCTCCCTTCCAGCCAAGCCTGTCCTCCATATGGAGATTGAGTTTGCCGCTTTCTCCGCCCAGATCTGCTGTCTTCCAACGGATACTGTACTTCATTGGCTTGTCTCCGTCGGGCCAGATTCCCTTATGCTGGTAATAAGCTGCAGTTGTCCAGTCCAGAACTGTCCCACTGGGGTCTTCTTCGCCATTCTCATTGTATGCTTTACCGTTGAAGCCGCCGTAATAGTCCAGTACCTTGGTGTCTACATTGTATGTTTTATCTTCGTAATTGACCTCGTTCAGGAATTTCTCAACAATGGGGTTGGTGGCCTGAACAATGTCTCCGTTCTTGACTTCCGGAGCCGCGTCGGCATAGAGTTCTGCATCATCACCTGGATTCTGTTCTTCACCGCCGTTATTATCACCATTTTCAGGGTCTTTTTGTTCCTGGTTGTCGGGCTCTTCTTGCTGTGGAGCAGCCTGTGGCGCACAGAATGCAATGACCGGGAGAATCAGTAAAAGTGTGAGAAATCTTTTAATCATAAAACCATGTATATTTATTGTGTAATTATTCCAGCATCATATTGCGGAAATCATCAATGTCCTTCTGAGATACGCCCACGCCAAGGAGATATTTCTCTACGCCGCTTGCGAAGGTGCCGTCACCGGCAAGTTCCCAGAAGTAAGGAACTACGTCTGAGTAGGCCCAGGCCATACGGGTGTTCTTGAAAATGGGCTCGGGGTTGCCGCTCTTTTCCGAAGATGATACGCTGTATCCTACTGGGGCGAAGTATGTGACTTCATATGCAACGCCAATCTGGCCTTCGGGGACACCGAGAAGACCCAGGAGCAGGATGTCAAGGGTGCCGGTGCGGTCACGGCCCAGGGAGCAGTGGAAGTAAACGGGTTTGTTGTTCCTAAGGCTGTTAACCACGAACTCAAAGCACTGCTTGCCGAAGTTACCGTTATCGTTTCCGTTGGTGAGCATCCATTTGCCGCCTTCTTCAATTCCGGGAGCAAAGAAATCCAGACTTGTCACTGCCGGCCTTGTGAGTCTGTCGCTGTTGCGGAGATCCAGTTGGGCACCTATCCCTTCAAATAGGACCTGGTTCTTTCCTGTAGTGCCGAGGGTCTCGCCCTGCATCCTTCCGCCTCTGTAGAGCTTATGGTATTTGACGGTCTTTCCATCAAGGGTTTTCCAGCCACCGAGGTCTCGGCCGTTGCGGCAGCTGGGCTCAAAGAACACCTGATGCAGGGTACTGCTGGCCTTGGTGGAGAAGCTGCCCTGTTTTATCACCTTCCCACCATCATTTGCGGTGACGGAATAAGTGTACTGCGTATTGGGCACCAGATTGGAGATATTCACATAGAGCAGGCCGGCCTTGATAGGGAGTTCTCCGCTCCAGTCTCTGTTATCCTGCATCTTGAGGGTCATATCGCTGCCTTCAACAAGGTCTTCGGTGGCCCAGCGGATGCTGTATTGCATGGACTTGTCTCCGTTGGGCCATACGCCCTTCTTGCTATAATTGCTCCAGGTGATGACTACGCCGCTTGGATCTTCTTCTCCGTTCTCATTGTAGGCCTTTCCGTTGAAGCCGCCATAATAGTTAAGGATTTCCGTGTACTGGTTGTAGGTTTTGTCGGGGTATGTTACCTCGTTTACGAATTTCTCCGCGATAGGGTTGGAGGCCTGGACCTCTGAACCATCTATAAGTTCAGGGGCAGCCTTCGCATAAGGGTCTGCAGGGGGCGTTTCTTGTTCTCCGCCGGATTGCCCTTCGCCTTCGCCGGGGTTCTGCTGCTGCTCTTGTTCATCTTCCTTGGGCTCTTCTGTATTCTGCGGGGCGCAATAGAGAAGCAGAGGAAGGATAAGAATTAGGGATAAAATCTTTTTCATAATGGTTATGGAGTTTGATTATTTCACTTCAATGAGGTAGTTGCCTTCAAAGGTGGGCGTAATTATGGGTTTTGCTCCGTCAAGGGCAAAGGAGCGGGGCTGAGTTTCAGTGTATTCGGTTACGATGTAGGACTTTGCGGGGTCAAGGCCGCGAAGCTCTATGGGTTCTCCACTCCAGGAAGATGCATAAAATGCGTAAAACGTTGCTCCGTCCTTTTCAATGACGTGGGTTTCCGGCTTGTCAATGCCGTATGTATAGAGGTCTCCGCGGTAAATACCCTTGGAGAGCATCTTTTCCTTATAGATGGGAACCCATTTGCGGAGGAGTTCCTCCTTTTCAGGGGTGAGGAGGCTGCCGCCGGATTCCTTGGCTTCAGGATTTACCTTTGGCCAGGTGAATTTGGTGCCGATAATGCCGCCTACGCCAATCTGGGAAGCAAAGTCAAGACCGCCGTCGGAGAGCTCCACATGGTCTGCGTAGTATGCCAGCTTTGGAGCCAGGGCAGCATAGACCTTACGCTTTTGGCGAATCTGGGCGCTGGACGTGGGGTCCGATGCCACCGCCTGGTTCATATAAGGCAGGTAGAAGAAATTCACGGCGCAGCCGCAGGGACAGATCTGTACTACGGCGCCGGGCTTCAAGGCCTGGGCACGCTCATACAGGTGCTGGAAGAATTCAGGATGACGCTCCTGGGCCTCTCCGGGGTATTCCAAGCCGCTGGCGGGGTTGTAGTCCGGAGCGCTCAGGTTAAGGTGCTGGCCGTCCAGCTTGAATCCGTCAAAGCCCCACTTTGCAAGGAACATGTCCACAAGGTCCTCCGTGTACTCCCATGTATATGGATTGACGGGGGAGAGGTACCAGCTGTCCCACCATGAGATATCCTCATGGGAACCGTCTTCCTGGACAAGAAGCATCTCAGGGTGCTCTTTCGCCAGGGAGCTCTCAGGGTCTGCGGCCATGGGGGCCCACCAGATCTTGGCCTTCAAACCCGCCGCATGGACGGCATCCGTCATGCGCTTCATCCCTTCGGGGCCGATTCTGCTGTTGGTGGTCCAGTCTCCCTCGCAGATCTGGTAACCGTCGTCAATGTCCACCCACTTGAAACCAAGCTCCACAACCTTTGGAAGAGTGCCGATAACCTCATCTACGGTAAAGTTCCTCTCATAGCCCCATGCGCACCATACAGGTTCGTAGGCATCTTCAGGTGATATGGGCATTTCAAATCCGTATGTGTCCTGCATGTACTCTGAGAAAGCCCTCACGGGTTTGAAGAAGTCTCCCTTCCCCTCCCATACAAACTGCCTGAGGGCAAAGAGGGTGTCTCCAGGCTCCAGGACAACGGGAGTGCCCAGTTCAAGGAGGATGGAGGCGCTGACCGTATTTCCTTTACGCTTAACGGGAAAGTTCACCGTTTCAAGGCAGGGCTCCGCCAGGCCTACGCTTACGTTTTTATCGGCCGTCCAGAGGCTAACCATGGGGATGCCGCCGCCGTAATCAGGGTCATTCATTCCAAGGTAATTCTTCTGATAGAAATCCTTGGTGACAGGCAGTACCCAGTCCTTCCGTTCCGCGGTGGAGGAAGGCTGGAGGGACCAAACCTCCTCTCCTTCAATAGTTATGGCCGATGTCTCCATGGCATCTACAAGGAGGTCCTTACCGGTGGTGTTCACAAAGCCGATGTTCCTGAGGGTCATTCCGTCATGTCCCGGAACGGGCACGGCGTCTACCACAACTTCAAATCCTTTCACGGCCTTCCCTTTATAGAAAATGGAGTCTTGGACTGCGGGACCGGTGCATGCTGCGGCTAAAACGGCAGCGGATGCTATTATGAGAACCTTTTTCATACTTTTAGAATGGGAGTTCCTGTCCAAAACGTTCCTTGCATATTGCGCGTACTGCCTCAAGGGAAGTGAACGCTCCTGTGCCACCTGCGCCCGTGGTATTTACGGCTCCGGTGAGGTTGCCGGCAATCTGGCAAATCTCAGGGTCAAGCCCTCTGACAAAGGCGCTGATAAAGCCTGAGTTGAAGCTGTCTCCTGCGCCGATGGCATCCACTACGTTCTTATTGAGGAAGGCGGGAAGAAGTTTTTGCCAGCCGTCTTTTTTCACAAGGAGGGACCCTTTTGAGCCGCATTTAACCAGCATTATTCCGCCAAGATATGGACGCACCTCTTTGATGGCTTCCTCAAGCGTAGCCTTGCCGGTAAGGGCGCAGAGTTCCTTCTCATTGGGCATGAACACGGTAATCTTGGGAAGTACCTTTGCGTAATCCATGGCCCATTTTTCCATAGGGTCCCACTGGGTGTCCAGGGAAACGGTGACCCCCTTTTCCGCTGCAAGGTCAAGCACCTTGTGGATATCACGGAGAAGCGCGCTCTGCATAAACAGTGAAGAGAGGTGGATATGCTGTGAGAGGTCAAACACGCTCTTGTCAATCTCATCAAACCCCATGACGTCCATGGAGCCCTGATATGTGAGGTTTGCGCGGTCCTCCCCGTAGTTCATACATATTGTAGCGCCTGTGGGAGTGTCTCCGGTGCCGATAAAATGGGTGGCCACGCCCTTGGCGGCCAGCGAGCTCTTTACAAGCTCTCCAAAGGAATCTTTGCCTACAAGGCCCACAAAGCAAACCTTGCTTCCAAGCGCTGCAGCGTTTGCTGCAAAGATGGCGGTGGAACTTCCAAGGGTTACGGTCATGTCCTTGCAGAATTTCTCCTTGCCAATCTCTGGCTCCGACTCAATTCCGTTGAGGATGATGTCCACGTTAAGTTCCCCTATGGCGGCTATTTGGTATTTTTTCATAGATTTTAGTGTTATTTAACTTTGCTAAGATAGCAAAAAAACGCGTAAATATTTCATTTTGGTTTCGTTTTTTGTAAGAAAAAAGCATTTCGTTTTGTTTCAGTTAAAATTATTTCTATATTTGCAACTGCACTAAAAACTATAAGCCATGGATATATATGATTCCGCTCAGGGCCGAAGATCAGCCATTCTTCAACTTTTAAAGAGCGATTCGTCGGTAAATGTTACTGAACTTAGCAATCGTTTCGGTGTTTCGGAAGTTACCATCAGGAAGGACCTTCGCATATTGAAGGAAAGGAAGCTTCTGGTAAGGGTGCACGGAGGTGCCATCCTTGGGGCGACAACCGCCTCTGAACCTGCCGCGGAGGAACGCCATCTCAGTTTCAAGAAGATGGTCAACATGCGAGAGAAGGAAGCCATAGGCCGTGCAGCCGCAAAATATATAAGGAATGGAGATACAATCCTTGTAGACTCCGGCACCACTGCCCTGGAAGTGGTAAAGAACCTCCAGCAGTTTGATGACCTCACCATCATTACAAATTCAATAAGCGCAATGACGGAAGCCATTAAGTATAAGCGGTTTAACGTTATTCTTCTTGGGGGAACCGTAAGGGAAGCAAGTATGTCCATGGTTGGCCCTCTGGCAGAATCTAACCTGAAGCTTTTCTACTGCGACAAACTGTTCCTTGGCGTGGACAGTTTCTCCGTGGAAACGGGTCTTTCCACTCCAAGCGTTGATGAAGCCAGCACCAATCAGGTGATGATTTCACGCGCACGTGAGGTGATTGGCGTATTTGACTCCTCAAAGGTTAACAAGCGTGCCCTGGCGTTCATTGCAGACGTTGATAAGATAAACACCATAGTTACGGACAATAATATGCCTGCCAATGTAAAACGGCAGTTGAAATCAATGAATATCAATGTGGAGACGGTAATTCCGTAATAAAAGCGAAACCTGATGAAACGGTTTTTGAATACGAGATAATACATTGATTGTCAGTTATATATGTTGTAGCAATATGTGTTTCGGTTTGAGTTGAGAAGAAAAATCAAAACTCAAACCGAAACTTTTTGGATAAAAAAAACTAAATTTGCTTACTGATAATAACGCAAATGAACTACAATTATAACACTTACAGGGAGATCCTTCAGCAGCCCAAAGTCTGGCTCAAGACATTGGATTCCATCCGTGCACACAAGCAGGAAATCAAAGCGTTCAAGGATAAATACCTCAATGATGATTATGAGGTAGTCCTTACCGGTGCTGGTACATCGGCCTATATTGGTGATGCCCTTGAGCCTGCGCTTTATACAACCAGTTTCAAGGGTGCCCGCGCCATTGCCACCACTGATATTATCACAAATCCCCAGATGTACTTTGATCAGTCCAGCAAAGTTCTCCTTGTGAGTTTCGCCCGCTCCGGCAACAGCCCGGAAAGCGTTGGTGCCCTGAGGGCGGTGGAGGGAAGTGCCGGAAAGGTTGCACATATCTTCATCACCTGCAACAAGGACGGAGAACTGGCCCAGATGAAGGGAGAGAACATCCTCTGTGTCCTCCTTCCTCCGGAAACCAATGACCTTTCCCTGGCCATGACCAGCAGCTATTCAACTATGCTCCTCACATGCTCCATGATAGCAAATATAGATCATATTGATGAGGATGTTCCACTCATTGAGGAAGTAGCCGGTGCCGTAGAGAAATCCATTGCCAAGTATGAAGGCGCTATAAAGGATCTTGCATCCCGTGACTTTGAGCGTGCCGTGTTCCTTGGATCCGGCCCTCTCAAGGGCGTAGCGGAGGAATGCCGCCTCAAGCTCCAGGAACTCACAGACGGCGCCGTCATGTGCTCCTTTGACTCCTTCCTTGGTTTCCGTCACGGCCCCAAGGCTGTGGTAAAGCCAAACTCCCTGTTGGTATACCTCCTCTCACCCAACCCCAAGGTGCGCCGTTATGAACTTGACCTCATCCGTCAGGTAAAGGCCAACAACAACGTCAAGGGAACCCTTGTCATATCGGCCGATGACCCTTCCATTGAGGATTCTTACTATGACCTTGGAATCATAACCGGCATGAACCCTTCAATGCCTCCGTGCTATGGCTGCGTAAGCTTCGCCTGGGTGGGGCAGCTCCTGGGATTCTTCAAATCGCTGGACCTGGGCCTGAGCCCGGACTCTCCTTCCATCTCCGGAAACATCTCCAGGGTGGTGGAGGGCGTAACCTTATATAATTAGAAAGATGCCTAAGACAGAACAACTTCTCCACAAACTGGACGCTATCCGTGAAAAGACCGGTATTCCCCGTACCATTTTTGCGGCATGCCCCAATTCACCCACCGTTATCCGCGCATCCCTGAGGGCTGCAAAACGCAACAATGCGCCCATCTATTTTGCCGCAACCCTCAACCAGATAGACTGTGACGGCGGATACACCGGCATGACCCAGGAAGACTTTGTTCGCACCGTGCGTTTTGAGACGGAGCGCGTCAACTTCAACGGAGACGTTATCATAGCAATTGACCACGGCGGTCCCTGGCTCAAGGACAAGCAGCGTGTGGAAAAGTGGAGCGTAAAGGACGCCATGGACGGCGTGAAGAAGTCATTTGAGGCAGCGGTGCTTGCCGGCTATGACCTCATCCACGTGGATCCTACCGTAGACATCAACGTCCCAAAGGGGGAAATCATTGATATACATGTTGTGGCAGCCCGCACCGTGGAACTTATCGCCCATGTTGAGAAGTTCCGCAAGGAGCACGGGATCGCTCCCATCTCCTATGAGGTGGGAACGGAGGAAGTGCACGGCGGCCTTGCCGATGAAACTACTTTTGACACTTTCATTAGTGATTTAAAAAATGGGTTAATGGTTGCAGGACTGCCGGATGTTTGGCCCTGCTTCATCGTAGGAAAGGTGGGAACAGACCTTGACACCACCATCTTCGACGGAGAGGTTGCACGCCGGCTTACGTCCAAGGTACGTCCTCTGGGTAGCTACATCAAGGGTCATTACACCGACGATGTAGCTAACCCTGAGGAGTATCCTCTCTGCGGCATGGGTGCCGCCAACGTGGGCCCTGAATTCACTATGTCGGAATACCGCGCCCTCTGTGAGCTTGAGGAGCTTGAGAAAAAGCACCACGCGGAAGGCCGCGTAGCCGTGCTTTCCCATATGAAGGAAGTCCTTCTCCAGGAGGTTGAGGATAGCCACCGCTGGGAAAAATGGCTCCATGAGGATGAGCTGGGCAAGTCCCTCCACGCACTTACCCCGGAGCGCCAGGACTGGATTGTTGCCACCTGCTGCCGATACATCTGGCAGCAGCCCCGCACCCTTGCAGCCCGCGGCTTCCTATATGCAAATCTTGAACGCCTTGGTGTAGACGCAGAGGAAATTGTCCTTGGACGCATAGAAAGGGACATGGACAAGTATTTCCGTGCGTTCAACCTTGTGGGGGTGAATGATTTGCTGTAAAAAAGAAAAACTATAACCAATGAAAAAACCATTCATGCGTGCTCTGATGGTGGCGGCGACTCTCTCGCTGTCACTGTTTGCTGTGGCCCAGAACATCAATGTGTCCGGTACCGTGGTAGATGCAACAGACGGACAACCCATCATCGGCGCGGGTGTTACCCTTCCGTCCGGTGCCGGTACGGTAACTGACTACGAAGGCAAATATGTAATCTCCGCCCCCAAGGACGCCTCAATTACTTTCTCCAGCCTTGGCTACACTTCCGTAACTGTCCAGATTGGCGGCCGTACCATTGTTAATGCCGAACTCAGTCAGGACACCCAACTCCTGGAAGAAGTGGTGGTCCTTGGTTTTACTTCCCAGAAGAAGGCCGAGCTCACAAGTGCCGTCGTTTCAATGGACGGAGACAAATTGACGGATGTCACTACGGCCGATGTCGGCAACATGCTGCAGGGCAAGGTTGCAGGAGTCATGGTCATGAACTCCACCGGTCAGCCCGGAGCGGGTGCCGATATCCGTATCCGCGGCACAGGATCCATCACTGCCGGGGCAGGACCGCTATATGTGGTCGATGGTGTTGCCGGAGACAGCTTCAACCCCAATGACATTGAAACCCTCACGGTCCTGAAGGATGCATCGGCCACTGCCCTTTACGGTGCGGCCGCATCAGGTGGCGTCATCGTTGTCACAACCAAGAGCGCCAGGCAGGACAAGGTGCAGGTGAACTTCAAGGCAAGCGTCGGCTTCAAGAAAGCTCTTACGGGCCGGTTCAAGCCAATGGATTCGTACGAGATGTACGACTTCTGCAAGACTCTCTACAAGGGCGGCATCAGAAACAATGCCCCTGCGGAGGATATGCTCGACGTTCAGAATTTCAATTGGGTTAACGCAGTTTTCGGAACCGGCCTGGTACAGAATTACTATGCTTCTGTTTCCGGAAAGGCGGGAAAGGTCAACTACTATGTGAGCCTGGACCATTACAATGAGAAGGGCGCTATGATTAACACCGGTTACAAGCGCACCGCAGCCCGTGCCAATCTTTCGGCTCCTATAACGGACCGGCTGATGATTAACGCCCGCATGAATTATTCCAAGGATAATACCGATTCCGAAAAATGGCAGACCAGGGAGCGCGCTTATACGATGATGCCTTTTGACGTGCCTTACGTCATGGATGAAGACGGTAATTATACCGGCGAACTTCTAAAAGTAGATTCCAATACCCGTACGGATAACCGTAAAAAATGGTATTCCAAGAATGCGGTAAATATTTTGCACAATGAGATGTACGATTACGCCAGAAGTCACGGTGAAGAATTTACAGGAGACCTTCAACTGATTTGGAATGTTACCGACTGGCTTACTCTCACCTCTACAAACCGCTATGACAGTTCCAACTCTTATTCTGAAGAGTATTACGATCCAAGGGCGATGGAGGTTGAAGGCGGCAAGGGCGGATTCTCCAACGGAGACGGAGAGTGGAACGGTTGGGGCACTACCAACATTGCAAAGTTCCATAAGACTTTTGGAGCAGGTCACGATGTGAATGCAATTGTCGGCTGGGAGTACAGTCAGGGCTATGCACGTTCCCTTTATGCCGAAGGCTCCGGATTCCCTGCCGGACAGCGGTCGCTCAGCAACTGCGTCCCTTCTACCATCCAGGCCAAGAGCAATGATTACCATACGCGTGCATGGGCTCTCCTTGGCCAGGCACAATATTCTTATCTTGGCAAATACATCGTAACCGCTTCGCTCCGTTACGACGAAAGCTACAAATTCGGCCCCCTTAACCGCGGTGGTTTCTTCCCCGGTGTTTCCGGAGCATGGGTGGCGTCCAATGAGGACTTCCTGAAGGGGAACAACGCTGTCACCTTCCTGAAACTCCGTGCAGGTTTTGGTAAAACCGGCAACGACAACATCCCCGCTTTCCAGTATCAGGACACCTACACGCTTACTGCGCAGTACAACAACGTGGTGGCCGCCTTCGTCGAGCGTCAGGCAAACTTCAATCTGGGATGGGAAGAGGCTTATATGACCAGCCTCGGCGTAGACGCCGCCATCGTGAACAACTGGAACGTTACCCTGGACCTGTATCATACCATCAATTCCCGCCTTCTCCTTGCAAAGCCCACGTCGCCGTCAACCGGATTCTTCTCCGTGATGGACAATGTGGGTAAAGTGAGGAACATCGGCCTTGAACTTGCCGTGGACGGTACTGTTTTCAAGAACCGTGACTGGAAGGTGGACGTTGGCTTCAATGCCGGTCTCAACCAGAATCGCGTATTGGAACTGCCTGATGAAACCATGCCTCTGCAGCGTGCCGACGTTACCCAGCTGATAACGGTAGGCCGCCAGATTTATTCATGGTATATGCCCAAATGGATGGGCGTTAACGTAGAAAACGGCAAGCCTCAGTGGGAGCACATCATAACTCAGGATGAACTTGATGACGAGATTTACGATCCTGAGGTTTACAAGGCCGGAGACGGCATTATCACCAGCAGTTACGGCGAGGCCACCTCACAATTTGTCGGAAGTGCTTCTCCATGGCTCACGGGCGGCCTCAACCTTGGCGTAAGCTGGAAGGGAATCACCCTCAGCGCAACGGGCAGTTTTATAGTCGGCAACAAGATATTCAACCGTAGCCGATGGACTATATTGGACACCGACGGCGCGCAGCAGCAGTACAATCAGCAGAGCCTCAACAACGGTCTGGGCTGGGTTCGCTGGAAAGACGGAGACCCTGACGGAACCAATTACATGGCAACCCATCCGGAGGCAAAGAGAGGTGGAAACAGCCAGGCTCACGAACTCTCTTCCCGTTACCTTGAAGACGGCAGTTTCTTCCGTCTCAGAAACGTAACCCTGTCATACGACTTCCCCAAGCAGCTTGTCGGCAGGATAAAGATGAGAGGAGCCAGGGTATTTGTTTCGGCCGACAACCTGGCCACCTTTACAAGGTTCTCAGGTATGGACCCTGAAGTGAAGCTGGAGGTGGGCTCCTACAGCCTACCCGGCATGTATTCAGACATTTATCCCGTTCCGATGTCATTAGTGATGGGCATTGACATCAAATTCTAAAAGGAGGCATTGTTATGAAAAAGATATTTGTAATAGGTATTTCACTCCTTGCAATGGTGTCGTGCAAGATGGACTTCTATTCGTCCGATGCAATGACCTCTTCAGCCCTGAAGGATAATCCTTCATCGGCCATATATACCACGGACGGCATTTATGCCCTCTTCAAGGATAATTTGGATTACAAGGGTACAACTGATGCCGGAAACATCTACCTGCGTCATATTTTCCAGCTGTCGGAGAGCAGGGGAGACAACGTGACCATTTCAGGTTACTCTGAAGACCCGTTCACTTCCCCTTATCGTTATGAAGACGTGGACCACGGTAAGAACAAGACCTATACATGGTGGATGGCCTACAAGATTATCTATGCGGCCAATTCCAACATCGAGGGCCTTGACCCTTCCGCCAGTGACAATCCCGGGCAGACCTCCCAGCTTCTTGGAGAGAACTATTTCTTCCGTGCCATAGCACATTTCCATATGGTGACGCTGTTTGCGCGTCCCTATGTCTGTGGCCGAGACCTTCCGGGAGTTCCCCTGAGAATCGGCATGGACTATTCCACTACCACACGCGCCAGCGTGGGCGAGGTGTTTGACGCCATTGTGGCAGACCTTAAGAAGGCTATCGAATATATGGACTCTGGAAGCCCGCGCGGCGATGCCTCTTATGTGTCGGCAACGGCAGCCCGCGCCCTCCTTGCCAGGGTTTACCTCTTTATGGGAGATGATCATCTTGAAGACTGTGTGACGGTATGCAACGAACTCATTGACAAGGCTCCGGCCTCGGTCAAGGGCGTGTATTCCCTCCAGAGCCTTCAAGATTATCCAAAGGCAACGTGGTCTTCGCCTGAGACTATCTGGTGCGTACATTTCCTCAATCCTCAGGATTATCCTTCGGCCGAGGCTACTATCGGTGCCATGTACTTCTGTAAGGAATACGAGACTAACGGATGGGGAGAATGGTACTGGAGCGATGAACTCATAGAGCTGTTCAACCGCTATAAGAATCCCGACGGCACATGCGCAGACAACCGTTTCAACTCCTACTTCGTTTACAAGTGGTTCCCCGCAACGTCCGAATGGCCGGCAACAGGCATGCCTGCAAATACTGTAGTTCTCAACAATGGCAAGCAGACGGTGTGCTTCCCGGTTCCCTTTGAGAATGATGCATGTTACACGGCTCATGTGTCAGGTCTTACACCTGATGCTTACGGAGACTATGCTTTCCAGTATGACAGCGATGAAGACGGTGTTCCGGAAAACTATGTCGCAAAGAAGACAGAAGTCAATGGCTACACCCGGTATTTCATTGATCACAACTTCACCGGAGATGCAACCTTCTTTGGCGGAAAAACTCCTGCCTATATCCGTCCTGACATCGATGAAGATGACGGATGGGGCTTCCGCTCAAACATGTACATGCCTTATATGAACACCAAGTTCTCGTTACAGGACGGCCAGGCGACGCTTTCTTCTCCAGTGATTCTTCGTTGGGGAGAGGTGTTCCTCAACAGGGCCGAGGCTAATGCCCGTCTCCACAAAGACGAAGACGCCCTTGAGGATGTCAACCTTATCCGTAAACGTGCAGGGCTACCCAATGATGCCATGTTCACTACGGGCAATATGTCGGCCCGTGGTTACGAGTCCTCGCTTGACGTGGTTCTTGACGAGCGCCGCATGGAACTCTGCTTCGAAGGAGACCGCATGTTCTCCATCTTCCGCAACAAGAAGACCCTTGACCGCCGCTACGTAGGCTATCACCCTTTCACCACCATCAACTACGATGATCCCCGCATAGCCCTGCTCATCCCTTCGGACGAGATCCTTTCCAGCGGAATACCCCAGAATGATCCCAGAGTCAATAATGTAAGTACAAACGACTAGTATATGAAAACGCTGAAGTATATTACAACCGTCGCGGCCATGCTGTTACTTGTGACAGGCTGCGCCCAGAAAGAAACCCCGTCTTCTCCCGGTGGTAAAAAAGAAAAGGCCGATCCCGAGCTCACAGTAAGCGGCGCACCTACGGCAGCCGTAGAGGCCGGAACGTCTTTCACGCTGACCATCGGCTCAAAGTCTGAAGGTGCTGTCCGCATTGTTACGGATAAACCGGCCCAGGCCGGCGTCAGGGCCAAGAGCGCCACGGAATACGAAGTGTCTGTTTTTGCGATTGAAGATACTAAAGTTACCGTCAATGTGTCTCAGGAAGCATCCGGAGATTATTCGGCCGCAACCAAGGACTTCGACTTCAAGATAAAGGGAATAGGCAAAAGCGCAATCCCTGGCCCTAATGACAGTATAGAAGGTACAAAAGTAACTTTCAAAGGAACATCCTCTTCTATCGTAAATCCTGAAAGGGGCCTCTATTCTGCGCATGAGGTTCACTCCGACAAAGACTCACCTCTTCAGGCCGGAGACGTGAGGGCAAGGCGTTCAACAGGGCACTCGTTACTTCTTCTTGAATTCTACCTTACTGATTATATCAACGGAAACTTATCCCCTAAGTACATAAGGAATATTCAGGCTAGTCTGGATGCTATGCGTGAAGGTGGTTGTAAGGCTATCGTCCGCTTTGCCTATACCCAGGATCAGTACGCGGACGTAAAGGATGCCGATGTAGAGCATGTTCTCAAGCACATTGAGCAGCTTAAGCCCACGCTTCAAAAGTATGAGGATGTAATCTTTGTCCTCCAGGCAGGTTTTGTGGGGGTTTGGGGCGAATGGTATTACACTTCCCACTTCATTCAGGGGCCCAAGAGCGCAAATGACTATGCTCCACGTAAAAAAGTGACAGATGCCCTTCTAGCCGCCCTTCCCGAATCCCGCCAGATTGAACTCCGTACTCCCAAATTCAAGATGATGATGTACGGTATGTCCCTGAAGGACACCCTTACATCTGCCAAAGCCCACGACGGTTCCTTGTCTTCAAGGCTTGCCGGCCACAATGACTGTTTTGGCGCAAGTGCCAATGATCAGGGTACTTTTGATGGTGATGATACGCGCGAATTCTGGAAGAAAGAGACCCGTTATACCATTATGGGAGGCGAAACCTGCGCCGTGTCTGAATTCTGCCTCTGTCCCCGGACTTTGCAGGATCTTCAGGACTATCACTGGACATATCTCCATGACGGGTACAACCAGGATGTCCTGAACCGTTGGAAGAGAGATGGTTGTTTCAGCGAGATAGAAGAGAATCTTGGCTACCGTCTGATTCTTGACGATGTCCATTATGGAGTCATTGAAGCCGGGAAACCTTGCAAAATTACCATCCGTCTTTACAACAATGGTTATGCTGCACCTATGAATCCCCGTGAAGCATGGCTTGTGTGGAAGGGAAGTGACGGTAAGATGGTACGTAGCCCTTTGGGCTATGATCCCCGTGAGTGGCATACTGGCTATAACGCCGTCGTGAGTTCATTCACGCCTTCTACAGACAAAGGAACACTTTATCTTGAACTCTCAGATCCGCTTCTTCCCGACAGACCAGACTTCAGCATAGCATTTGCCAACAGTAATGTGTTTAATGCCAAGACCGGTCTCAATCAACTTTTTGAAATAAAATAAATATGAGAAGACGTTCAATATTATCGCTGCTGGCGCTCACCTTTGTGGGCGCAGCAGTTTTTTCATGCTATTCCTGCAGCCCCGTAAACAATGACCTTGAGGTTCCTGGACCGGATGAACAAGAGACAGAAGATCCAGGAAAGCAAGATCCATCTACTACAGAGCCTACAGGCCCCCAGCCCGGCACTTACAAGTTTGTGGCTTCACCTATGAAGGGTACATGGAAGGAAGGGGACCAGATTTACGTTCACGGCAATATTGGCACTCAGGCACAGATTATTACTCTCTCTGCTTCCGGTATTTCTGCCGATGGAAAAACTGCTTCCGCTACTTTGGATGCCGATGCCCTGTCTTCTCCAGCAGAGCCTGATGGCTTCTACGCCGCCTGGCCTGCAGATGATGTGTACATGTTCAAGGGTGTTCTTAAGACAAAGACTACGTTTGAAAATAGTGAGGTCCTTCTGACACAGGCTTATCTGAAAGATGACACATTCACTTTCATTGACATCTCATCCCTTGTCACGTTCTCTGTTGATGGTGATTATGACAACTGGGCCATCTGTTCAAATAACCGTAATGGTATCTGTATCACCCGTTTTGAGTCGGAATTCAGCTCCGCTCAGAAGAAGTTCACTTACAAGCAGAATGACGGTTATCCTTTCCGCTATGGCAGCATTGAATCAGGCAAGGCGGAAATCTGGTTCCCTGGAGACTTCAGTATGCCTGACGGCTACACCATTTTCCTTGGCAAGGGTGAATCTTGGACTGCAACCTACACGGTCAGCGGATCGAAGACTTTCACTTCAGGGGAAAAGACGGATCTTGGAAATATCACCTCATCTCTCACTCCTTATGACGGATTCCCTCCAAAAATGCCCAAGATGGTGGATTCCCAGAAGTATACGGTCAGGTTCAATGAACTTTCCGGAGTCTGCATCTCTGAGGACGGAAAATTCATTTGGGGCGTAGGAGACAACGGAGACCTTGCAAAACTGGATTTTGATGGTAATATCACCTATTCTTTCCATATTGGCGGGGATGCCGAGGATGTTTCCATCAATCCCGTCACACACGACCTACTTATCGGCCTTGAACCGGATGGCGCAGGCGTTGTCCTTGCTCCCGATTTCAACAAGAGGGCTTCTACGCTATTCTCGCTTTCTGCCTGCAAGAATTATGGCAATGCCGGCATAGAGGGCCTTACCTATTACAAGGACGGGCTGATTTTTATGGGCGCGCAGTCCAACTCCCACCTCTTCCTTTGCAGCCTTGAATCCAAGAGTGTTCTTTGGGAGGCAAAACTATACGACGTAAAACGTGTGTCGGAAATTGCCGGTCTCAGTTACGACCCCAAGTCAGGATGGCTCTGGATCATAGACTCCGAGGCAAAGAAGATATTCGTATTTGACGTAGACCACTCCCAGGACGGGGAGGGGAAGTATTCAGTGAAGATGGATTTCATCGGCGCTTATCCCGTAGCAGGAAGTAACCCTGAGGCAGTCGGCGTAGACCGCATCAACAACTGCGTATGGGTGGCCGATGACTACGGCGATACTTCCTACTTGTACCGCTACGAATTCACCGGGTTAGATGAATTTGACAAATAAAAAAACCTCGCCGTTATGACATGACCCCCGAAAGTTAGACAAAAAACTTTCGGGGTTTTGTTATGCGCAAAAAACACACTTATGAA